>ERZ791680.131-NODE-131-length-88217-cov-9.837152_pt1 | contig 88217 bp, 73 predicted proteins | sample MGYA00510051_ERZ791680 | MGnify/ENA primary metagenome ERZ791680 (study PRJEB30046, sample SAMN00715238) | human gut metagenome | study: EMG produced TPA metagenomics assembly of the A metagenome-wide association study of gut microbiota in type 2...
TTCGCTCATTTGAAGTAATCTTTTATGTTTCAATTCCATAAGGTACGATTAAAAGTATTCGTTGCTTCGCTCATTTGAAGTAATCTTTTATGTTTCAATTCCATAAGGTACGATTAAAAGTATTCGTTGCTTCGCTCATTTGAAGTAATCTTTTATGTTTCAATTCCATAAGGTACGATTAAAAGACAGCAGGAAAAAGAGTTTGTCGAGGACGCAATGGTTTCAATTCCATAAGGTACGATTAAAAGTATACGTGTACAACCAAGAAGTATATAACTACGTTGTTTCAATTCCATAAGGTACGATTAAAAGTCTGCTATGAATGGATTTTGCGCAAATTCAACGTTGTTTCAATTCCATAAGGTACGATTAAAAGTAAGCTTCTCTACTCCTGCCTGCTTTTCTTCTTCTGGTTTCAATTCCATAAGGTACGATTAAAAGTCTTCCCATTTCTCTTTAAGTTCCTTGTCATCCAGTTTCAATTCCATAAGGTACGATTAAAAGTCCTGTAATACTGTATCCTAGCGTTAGCCATCCGCGTTTCAATTCCATAAGGTACGATTAAAAGTTTTGCTTCCCTCCATATTATATCCAAACAATTCGTTGTTTCAATTCCATAAGGTACGATTAAAAGTAAAGGTGCTCTTACCGGTGCCGCGATGGGTATATAGTTTCAATTCCATAAGGTACGATTAAAAGAGATCTAGAAGAACGCGTACTCACACACCCAACAGTGTTTCAATTCCATAAGGTACGATTAAAAGAGCAGCTACCTACAGTCAACAACTTGCAAAAGAAATGGTTTCAATTCCATAAGGTACGATTAAAAGTGGCGATGGTATCTTTCTAATTTATCCTATGAGAATAGTTTCAATTCCATAAGGTACGATTAAAAGTTCCTTATCGCCTCTTGTGGGATAAGTTTCCTTCTGTTTCAATTCCATAAGGTACGATTAAAAGTACGCATTGCTAATTTTATGGCTATAAATTCATCTTGTTTCAATTCCATAAGGTACGATTAAAAGAGATAGACGAAGAGCTCGGAACTAATTATTGTCCAAGGTTTCAATTCCATAAGGTACGATTAAAAGAGTATGCGATCCGCAGCCGCATCAGAGACTAGCGCGTTTCAATTCCATAAGGTACGATTAAAAGATGACAGTAGAGGAAATGACAGCCATGTTTTTTGAGTTTCAATTCCATAAGGTACGATTAAAAGGACGTGAAACGGAAGTTACGGACTACCAACAAAAGTGTTTCAATTCCATAAGGTACGATTAAAAGTCCCCCCCCTCCATATTATATCCAAACAATTCATTGTTTCAATTCCATAAGGTACGATTAAAAGCCGCGAATTCCTAGGATTCCCTGTAATAATAACCTCGTTTCAATTCCATAAGGTACGATTAAAAGACCAGGCACCAGCACCGGTTAGACCTGCCGCAAAATGTTTCAATTCCATAAGGTACGATTAAAAGCCATGTATCCATTTCAGACTATCCTAGAAATCAATATGTTTCAATTCCATAAGGTACGATTAAAAGTTGTAACTGATTACAAAATTACCTTTGCTGCTCAGGTGTTTCAATTCCATAAGGTACGATTAAAAGTAATAATTTTTAATTACCTCTAAATACTGAGACGGTATTTCAATTCCATAAGGTACGATTAAAAGTATATACACTGTATGTATATACACCTATCTCCATTAGTTTCAATTCCATAAGGTACGATTAAAAGTGCCGGAGAACATGAGCATCGTATATGCCGGAAACTGTTTCAATTCCATAAGGTACGATTAAAAGGCTCGCCATCTTATTTTCTCTGTTTCTTTTTTCTCGTTTCAATTCCATAAGGTACGATTAAAAGGCCCGAACGCAACCAAGATTCCTTATCTGTTAGCTTGTTTCAATTCCATAAGGTACGATTAAAAGCCTTGTTAGCTATCCAGTTGATAAGGAAAGGAGACTTGTTTCAATTCCATAAGGTACGATTAAAAGTCCGTACGTCTGTATGCCTAACAGGTACGAATAAGTTTCAATTCCATAAGGTACGATTAAAAGAGGTACGCCCATCACCAATACAATGGCAGAAGTAGTTTCAATTCCATAAGGTACGATTAAAAGTTCGGTTGCTTCGGCGGCAAGGACGGCCGTTTCATTAGTTTCAATTCCATAAGGTACGATTAAAAGTAGCGGATGTAGCATTGAATTTTTTTAGTCCTGTTGAGTTTCAATTCCATAAGGTACGATTAAAAGATTTTTTGTCAATTTCATTCGTTTTAAGCATATATTGTTTCAATTCCATAAGGTACGATTAAAAGTCCGACAATCTGATCACGGCTGTTATTACATTTGTTGTTTCAATTCCATAAGGTACGATTAAAAGTCTAAAACAAGCAGGACTAAACCCTGCACTAATATAGTTTCAATTCCATAAGGTACGATTAAAAGTCTGCGTTTTCCTTATTGGTTCGCGCATTCATCCGGTGTTTCAATTCCATAAGGTACGATTAAAAGGGAAGAACCGTCCCCAACTAACAAAATGTAATACCGTTTCAATTCCATAAGGTACGATTAAAAGATTCAGTTCGTTTGGATTTTCATTAAAGAACGGATACACAGTTTCAATTCCATAAGGTACGATTAAAAGAGTTAAAGAGGAATGATATGAGTTTTTTTAGTTTCCTGTTTCAATTCCATAAGGTACGATTAAAAGAACTCTAAGGTAGCAATTTTATATCAAGCTTCACCCTGTTTCAATTCCATAAGGTACGATTAAAAGAGGCTCAACACTTTTGAAGAAAATCCGTAAATGTGTTTCAATTCCATAAGGTACGATTAAAAGTAGGTCTGTCTTATCGACAAACGCTATTATGCAGTTGTTTCAATTCCATAAGGTACGATTAAAAGCTGTACGGTGTTCTTTCCATGTTCTTTTTCTCTTGTTTCAATTCCATAAGGTACGATTAAAAGAAGTTCCATGAAAAAGATAATGTTCAATGACAAATAGTTTCAATTCCATAAGGTACGATTAAAAGAAATTCAGAAGAGCAAAAAAGATTTAAGGATTTTGTTTCAATTCCATAAGGTACGATTAAAAGACTTAATTACACAACTAGAGAGATTAACATGAACTTCGTTTCAATTCCATAAGGTACGATTAAAAGTAAGCTGGTAGGTGTATCAGGTCTTATTCAACTTATGTTTCAATTCCATAAGGTACGATTAAAAGCAGTGTCCTTCACTGTATGTTTCTTCTACTTCGTAGTTTCAATTCCATAAGGTACGATTAAAAGCGAAGCACGGCACCGGAAAATGATAGATGATTCAGTTTCAATTCCATAAGGTACGATTAAAAGATCTATATTATTATTATTATACTCACAACTTTTGTGTTTCAATTCCATAAGGTACGATTAAAAGTCCCGATCTCTATCCCAACGTAGTTATATACTCCTGTTTCAATTCCATAAGGTACGATTAAAAGTGCATTTACCGCAACGAACCGGAACGTATTTTAATCTGTTTCAATTCCATAAGGTACGATTAAAAGATAACTTATCATATGCATGGCGAAGTAGTATGAATGTGTTTCAATTCCATAAGGTACGATTAAAAGCGCCGGATCATACCCATCCACGAAAAAGTAATTAAGTTTCAATTCCATAAGGTACGATTAAAAGTAGTATTCCTTACTCTTATATCAAAATACCTACACCGTTTCAATTCCATAAGGTACGATTAAAAGTCTTTCTTCCACCCAACTACCATATTTTTTATCACGTTTCAATTCCATAAGGTACGATTAAAAGATAATAATACCCCTCTGCTCCAAACCTCCTACAATGTTTCAATTCCATAAGGTACGATTAAAAGACTCCTGTGCCAGCTATTCCGGCAACGGCTAAAAATAGTTTCAATTCCATAAGGTACGATTAAAAGTTATAATCTCCCAATTTTGTTTCTGTACTCCATCATTGTTTCAATTCCATAAGGTACGATTAAAAGTGCTAGCGGCTGCCTTTATCAGCGTTTCGATTCCTCGTTTCAATTCCATAAGGTACGATTAAAAGAGAAGGATTATTCAAGATGAGTTTTTCACTTTAAATGTTTCAATTCCATAAGGTACGATTAAAAGTTTCTACTCTTGCGTAAAGGCCATACATTGTTTTTAGTTTCAATTCCATAAGGTACGATTAAAAGCATCAGTAACAGCTTTCTGAGACATAACAGCAGTTGTTTCAATTCCATAAGGTACGATTAAAAGGCTGAATATCCTGAGGAGTTCCGGATAAAGCTGAGTTTCAATTCCATAAGGTACGATTAAAAGTGTTGCCAGCGTGTTAATTGTTTCTCTACCGGATAGTTTCAATTCCATAAGGTACGATTAAAAGATATGGCGGCTATTGTTGCAGCTATTGCACCCAAATGTTTCAATTCCATAAGGTACGATTAAAAGGTTGAGAAGTCAACGAAACTGCTTACAGAACTTAATCGTTTCAATTCCATAAGGTACGATTAAAAGAATGCTATGCTTTCATTATATAGGTCAATGAAATAGTGTTTCAATTCCATAAGGTACGATTAAAAGTGCCATAACTTACCTCCTTTCATTAATATGCAAGCGTTTCAATTCCATAAGGTACGATTAAAAGAAGCCTTGAAAAAGACATCGTTAATTCTCTTGCAAAGGGTTTCAATTCCATAAGGTACGATTAAAAGAGTATTACGGAGGTATGACACTATCAGATATTAAGAGTTTCAATTCCATAAGGTACGATTAAAAGCATCCGTTCTTGTCAATGCAAGTAGGTTTCTGAATCGTTTCAATTCCATAAGGTACGATTAAAAGTCCTGTGCCAGCTATTCCGGCAACGGCTAAAAATAGTTTCAATTCCATAAGGTACGATTAAAAGTATTATTTTGTTTGTTTGATTTATATTGCTATTTTTGGTTTCAATTCCATAAGGTACGATTAAAAGCAACGATACAGAAGATGAACGTTGTCATGAAGAAGTTTCAATTCCATAAGGTACGATTAAAAGTCACACAATCACAATTATCATTCATTCAATTTCAATTGTTTCAATTCCATAAGGTACGATTAAAAGCGGCACGGGAATCAAGAACAATTATTTCTGGTAATTAGTTTCAATTCCATAAGGTACGATTAAAAGTTTCCATTCTCATCCTGCTTGTATAAATTAATTTTTGTTTCAATTCCATAAGGTACGATTAAAAGTCGCCTTCTGCCGCGAAGATGGCTTCCGTGTCGTATGTTTCAATTCCATAAGGTACGATTAAAAGCTGTGCGCGCACACAAAATTACCTTTGTTGCCAGGGTTTCAATTCCATAAGGTACGATTAAAAGCCTGCCATAACACAGAATTCTATCATTGAAAATCAGTTTTATAGCGAAAGCAAATATAGTAAAATCCTATAAAAATAATGTCGATCACTAATAATAAAAAAAATATTGGAGATCGACATTATCTTTAAAATTCTCATTATCAACAAGTCAAAGATCGTAAATAGCGTTTTGAATTTAATTAAACGCTAATCAAGTTTAACATCGACTCATGATTACTCATAAGAAGTTATCTATAGAACTACGTTCTTTACCAATAATTCTCTTATCTAAAGCTTGTTGGAAATTACCACTAAAAATAATTATACTGTCCACATTTTTATCCATAAATTTATCACTTTGTATTAATAATTCTTTTAGTTTTACTTCTGAAATTTCTCCCTCGAAAACAGAATTCTGAATCCAATTTAAATACTTTCTACAAAGTTTCAGCATCTTGGCTACTCTCTTTTCACCAAAATCATATACTAAAATGACATACATAATTACTTATTATTTAATAATCTACCAATACATCTTAAATGGTTTATACTCTTCTAAACCCAAAAGATGCTTTGCCAATTTATAACATTCCAATTTTATCAAATGCCGATAACTTACAGAACGTTTTAATGAACGATGCTGAATGGTTTCCTGAAGTCTATCCTCCAAAGCTTTCACAAAGATCTTCTTTCCGGAAGAATTAAGCAAGCATTTATTCAATTTTTTATCAAAATGTTTGTTTTGAATTTCTTTTTTATTCAGAACCTTAAAAATAACACGATCAACTATAATCGGCTTAAATATCTCTGCGATATCAAGAGCTAAAGAATAACGTCTCTCTCCTGGTTGATGTAAATAACTAATGGTCGGATTAAGTTGCGTCTGATGAATAGCACGCAAACATAGAGTATAACATACCATATTCCCAAATGATATCAAAGCATTAACTTCATTATGAGGAGGTTGTTTTGATCTTCCATCCATCTCAAAATCATTTATTATCAAATTAAAGGCATCATAATAACAGGAACGTATTCTACCTTCTACCCCCATCAATTCTTCTACATTACCGGCATTTGGAATCAAAACAGCTAGTTCCTCAATAATATTTATAAGATCTTCCATATCCTTACCACGCCTATTATAATATTTCAGATTCTTAATCATATTATAAGCCGCTCCTTCAATAAACTTCTTTGCAATAATCAGGCGCTTCTTTTTATCCTGATAATTTGATGTCTGAGCCAAAAGCATTTTACCTGAAAGCAAAGAATCACGAGGCATAAAAGATCCAGTATAATTCTCATAATAATCAAAAAAATGAACGGCAATGTCCTTTTGGCCTAAAAAATTAAATAAAGCACTATTAGCTCTCAGACTTCCAAATACATAAAATTCACTGATGTCTTCTACTGGCAAGAATCTGGACTGTGCATCTGATGACAACTTTTCACCATCATCTGCCACTGGAGTGAATTTTAAAGTATTGTCTTTACGTTCCAATATTCCTGGATTAAACAGATAAAAAGTTTTTTTCATACTTCCTCCTCCGCGCTATAACAAAATTCATAATAACTGCAACTTTTACAAATAGACTTTCTCTGTAATGGAGGACATTTCTCATCCATAACAATTTTAGATATATCCAACTTCATTTCAGCTATAGCCTGACGGTCTATATCGCTCAAAAAAACTTCCTGCGTCTTACGTAAGGTCGGATATTCTAAAATCCCTTTAACACCAGTTATGCCGTTTTGCTCAAACACGTAAAGATAGTATTTCAGTTGCCACTCATGAGCAACCTCTACTTTATTCGATTTCTTAATCTCATGAATTATTTTATTCTTAGCATCATAAAAGTCTACTTTGATACCATCCAATTCAATCTCTTCATACTTAGAAGAACGCTGAGGATAACTGTCTTCATGAATAAGCTTACCTTCGAACACCAAATCAGAAGTGTGTTCGAAACGAATACCATTAGCAAACAGCCAGAGTTTGCGCTTGCATACTTGATAATAGTTAAAGTGTGTACCTGTGATTTTCATAAATTAAAACAGAAATGTACCAATGACTTTTCTAATCATTGGTACATATTTTTATTTATTTCAACTGATGTTCGTAATCAAAGGCCATCATCTTTTCTATAAGAGAATTCTTAGCTTTCTCTAAAGCCTCTGCAGATTCCGATTCTGTTACAATATAGCTGGAACAAGGTAAAGTAATATACAACTCAGCACCTGCATTTTCATCTACTATCGGTTTAGCCTTAGGTCTTTCACCATCATCAATTAATTTCGCCCGAATAGCAGAAGCTATAGCATTGGCATTATCACTGATAGCCACAGCCAGTGTTTCCATCAAACTGAATGTACGCGCCTGATTGGAGGTAATTCTCCAATTTATCAATGCCTCAGCTAATGCAGGGATTACCTTTTCACGCTCTTCTTTCGGCAAAACCAAACATTTTCCAAAAACATTTACACTCTCAACCCAACCTTTATCCTTCAAAGTACTAATCATCTCTTTTGTAATTTCTGGTTCATGCTGATTAGTTGATACACAGAACAAAGTACGTAAATCTATTGCAATGTCATAAACGAAAAGTCCTGTAGTTCTTTTGTTATCTGGAATCCAGGTCCTTCGAGTAAGTGTTCGATTATTTTCATTCAAAAAAATTTCTATTTCTTCCTCTGTCAACAATTTATCAGAACCTTTCAGACGTACATTAACAGGATGATGATCTGGTCGGTCACTTCTATCAAAGGTAATATTTTCCCTCTCAATACCTGCCAATAAAGGATGCAAAGGACGCATGGCAGATATAGACAAGGGGCTACGACGTTTCAGTACACTATTCTCCTTACTTTGCTCTGATTTTTCTTTTTCACTTTTCCCTGTTGCAGTTTTAGCACGCATCCATCCTCCTAATAACTGATCAATAAATGTTGGATCGCATGGAGACCAAGGCTCCTTATTTTCCAGCTCATTATTAGCAGTAATATTATAATTAAACGTAATTGGAGCAACCGAAACATTTAAATTATCAGTCAACGACTGCAATACAGACCTTTTAACCTGCTGACCACTAGAAAAGGCTAGATATCTTCCAAATTGAGTATCAAGATAAGTTTTTTGACCATCTTCAACACAAAACACAGTATGTTCAGCATGCTTTAGCGCACGCAAATAAATGTAAGGATTCATAATTATTTATTTTTTATTGTTAATTAAAATTGCATAATGAAATCTAACTAAAGTTAGGAAATAAGGTACGTTATCCGTTGGCATAGTATTAATCACAGAGACTATCTCCTTCATTTTGTCTACATCCTCAACATCTCCAACAATATCAACCATACTTTTAATAAAATTCATCTTGTTGTTTGATTCCAATACTATCTTTACCTTATTCGCATTTACAGTTTTAGCTCTATTACCACTTTGACTGTACTTAGAAAGCTCAAAGGCAAACTCTTGAGCTTTATTCCATAAATCTTGATTGTTTAACATTGCCATAATCCAACTTTGATATACATTAAAACTTATTACTTGTTCTTCTTTATCTGATAATTTAGGCATCTTACTTTTTTCTATATAATCTTTTAGTCCTTTAGGTTCCATAGCACGAAGACCAATAACACCTTGCTGACATGCTTTTGCAAATCCGACAGCTGTTCCCCAAAGTTTTTCTGCCTTATGTCCAGATTCCATACCAAAAAAATGTTGATACAATTTTACGGGTCTTGTAATCTGTGATAAATCAAAAGGTATAAAACCTATTGTTGTATTCGTTTGACCATAACTGTATACATAACCCATTATCTGTTTTTTAGGACACCTTTTAGCTATTCCGATTAAAATCTTGGTCCAGGAGACTGTATCAATGGAAAATTCATCATTCTTAACTGTATAAGGATTAAATCCAGATAAATAATCCATATCATTAAAAACATTACTATATCTATGAGACAACCATTGACCATTCCATGTTAGAATTTTATTACCGGGAAGTTTCTCTATACTGTCAACAGCTTTTCTATACAAAATCCACCCTTCATACACATCAAGAAGAATATCTGGATTATAAAAAAATATAGATATTCCCCCTTGAACACCAACTCCTAACGCCGAACCAAACCATGAACAATATATATCCTCCATAGTGGTTGAAAAAGACAAATTAGAAACTTGTCCGGAAGTTGTCGCATATTCCTTTTCTTCTGAAGCAGGATAGCCAATAGCTATACTGGCATCTGCAACACCACGATTTACTTTCTCTATAAAATTATTAAGTTTTTCTTTTCTCTCATCACTTGTCAAAGTCTCAACCTTTTGTCCACTTTTCATTTGTACAAAAGATGAATTCTGAACCCAATACAGATATTTATTGCTATCAAAAAACAAAGGATAAAAGACTTCTAAGAAAAACTGTTCTGCATTGTACGAAGTACCATACTTCGCATTATATGCTTCTAAAAACATTTTACCAATTACAGATGTTACCATAGTTACAACATTTCAAACTGTTTATAATACTCCGGTTTGACATAAGCCAAATCCAACCCCATACTTTCCGTATAACTTTTATCCGGCACCACAAATGGATACGTTCCCATTTTGACTACTTGCAAATGATTAAACCCTACAGATTTAAAACTCACAGGTATCTCCATTTTAGTCCGTTCACTGCTATCGCCCTCTTTATACGATTCTACATCTGATTCCAAAATACAAGATACAGAGTTGATGTTCAGAGCCTCAAGCAAAGCTGATTTAGCACAGTGACACAATTTCTTTAGCATCCATTGATTATCCTTGAAAATAACACCCGAATAATCTATATTCATAAAGCGAGTGTCCGGATAAACATCATCCAACATTTGTTGAATCTTTTCCTCTTCTAAAACTGCATTATTGGGCAAAACATCATAACTTCTCCGAAGAACATCTTCATCGTATGGTAATGCATCATTTCCCTCATAAGGCTTTATCACATAAATCGGTTTAAAATGCCCGATTGTTTCACGGGTACGTTTCCTATTGACACGACCAAATCGCTGAATCAATGCATCTATAGGAGCGCATTCTGTTATCATCATGTCAAAACTGATATCAAGACTAACTTCTACAACCTGGGTAGATACCACAATACAAGCATCTTTACTGACATTATAATGATTCTTCAAGCTCTCTTCCAAATATTGACGGTCTATCCTTTTGAAATGACTATGAATTAACATGATAGGAATGTGAGGATAATCCACCTGTAGTGACTGACAAACAGCCTGGGCTCTTCTGACCTGATTGCATACTACTAGAATTTTCTTATTATCAGAAAGAGCATCTTCCATTACCGCATGAGCATCCTCCAATCCGTTTATCTTATAAATTTCATGTCGGTTGAAACTATTTAGTTCATCAGATGAAAGAAAAACTTCATACACATTTGATGCCCCCCCAAGAATTTCCAATATTCGATTATACAGAACCTTAGGCATTGTAGCTGTTCCCACATGTATTCTGCATTCTATACTTACCAGAATTTCAATAATTCGCAATACGATAGCCTGTATTTCACTGGAATAAGTATGTATTTCATCCAATATAACATCACAACCATACAAATCAACCAGCATTGCTTCATACCCTTTTACTCCATAAACAATTGAAGCCATCTGATGAGGAGTCATCACTTTAATGGAAGCTCCAAGATGCCTTTGCATAATACGCTCTTCACCTTCCATGCTCCAATTTCAAATTGGAAGCTGCATGTAAAAGATGTATTTGTGCATCCGTATTCTTTAAATCAAACTTCAAACGATCATACATAGCATTAATGGAGGCCTGAAATGGCAAAGTATAAAAAACACGCCCCTTGCATCTTCTTAATAAAAAATCAGTCTTTCCTGCCCCTGTCGGTGCAGTAACAAGTGTATGTTTACGTTCATCATCAGATTTATATAATGATAAAGGATACAAAGAATTTTGCCTAAAATAAAACGACAAGTCTGGCAGAACAAACAATTTAGTAATTTCATATTCTGTTTTATCTCCCAAAGCTGATGCCAAATGATCAGCTCCCATCAGTACTCCTTTCCATTTCGAAAAACCAAGATCAATTCTTTCACAATAAGAGACCGCATAGCCATAATTATTTTCCGCCTCACCTAATGTTATATCATGAACAACAAAACCAAACAAAGACAATATCCCTAATGCGTCTGGTGCCCATAAACCAAAGTCTTTGGAATGGATACCAAAACTGTCTTCCATATCTTCCAAATCCAGAAGTCCTAACTCATGTATATCCTTATATATGGATTTATGATGAGCCACTACCATCTCAAGAACAATATCTTTTTCTTTACTTTCCAAAATTGAAAGGAAAAACAAGGATGCAATCTCATGACGAAAAATAAAATCACATGGACGTACATAACCATGTTTCAAAGTTTTCTGAAAGACTGTACTTGCCTTACCTATATCATGAAATATGGCACCTTTTCTTGCTAAAGACGGATCCAGCCCAATATTGCGTGCTATAATTTCAGCTGATTTTGCAACCAACAGTAAATGTTCTGACAAAGGAATCAAACCATTGTCTTCATGCTTAGCTAATATGTGATCATATTTTCTTTCCATAAAGTTACAATATAGATTGTCCGTCTATCTCTAGCCAACCATACATAGGTGAATTATCGAACCGATTATATCCAACCATAAAAGATTGTTCTGATTTTCCAAATCGTAATTCAAATCCTTTTATTAAATTAAAACTCCTCTCATCCATCTCTTCTATCAAAGCGTCTGGAAGAAGTATATCTTCATTACGACACAAACAAACATGCTGTCTACTTGCCCTTAACGCCGTATCATAATCCTCAAAAGCCAAATACAATACAGGATCAATCATAATTCCTCTTTTTAGAATTGACTTGCTTCTTATTCCATTCTTCTTTTTTTCATCGAAGCCTCTCGGTTGAGTTTGTTCCTGTTGTATATCAATGGCAGAATAAGACAAACGATAGCGCTTTATCTTACTAATAAAACCATTCTGTGAAAGTGTCTCGGAAAATAATTTTTTCTCAATCCCTTCCAATGTTGACGGAGACAAAAACTGTTGGCTATATGTCAACCCGTCACGAACTGCCGTCCAAGGTTTTATAAATCCAAACGGCCCTGTATATTTAACGACATAATACATACTGCATGAATTTAAATATATCTCTAATATATTGATCCAAAACCTATTCCTGTAGAATTACCAATTCCTACATTCCATGCAAAGGCTTTCGTTTCAGGTTTACCTTTAATATAAACCGGACATAGATTGGCTTTATTTCTTATATCGCGATAATTAATAAACTTGATTTTTTTCTTTGCATAAGTCAAATCAAAAGAAATATCCAACGTTTCATCAAGAGGCAATCCTGCAATTTCCATTTTATGAATTAAAGTATTCTTCATCAATTCATTGGATTCATCATCTTTAAACGTATAATATTTGGTTCCTTCTTCAGGAATAAAACGCTTAATAAAAATTGGACTTCCCAAATAAAACAATTCTCTTGTAGATAAATCTGGTGTTTCTTCTATAGTCATATCAATTACCCGCATACCACCAAACATTTCAGGATTTCTCAAGATATCAGACATTATCAATTTCATTTTAGCTGTATCATAGAAACTAATAAACCAAGAAGCACCTTTTGGAAAATTCAGACCTTTTTGCTCACTCACACTTCCATGTAACCAAGAAAAAGAATATAATGACATCAAATCATGCTCAGAATTTACTCCTAACCATTTATGCAATGTCCCAACTAATTTATTCTGATAATCATAAGAAATTAGTTCAGAATTCGGTGAAGTTTTCAAATATATTCTCATAATTTATAACATATAATTTACATTATTTCCAATTTTTCAATACGAACCAGCAAATCATCAGACAGGCCGGACTCCAATTCATCAGGTTTTAACAATTCTTCCGCACACGCACGCTGCATCAAAGCCTGATAACGTAAAGGAGAATCTGTCAAAGGATATTGCCCCCACCCTTCTTCCATCTTATTCATTTTGATATAATTATCAAAGATCTTATTATAGTAATCCTCTGTAATTACTGATAAATCTTTCAACCGATGAACAATTGCAGCTATGGAAATGCCGTAATTGGTTCTCACGGCTGACAACTCTTCGATGGTAAGCCGGTTCCTTTTTAAGCCCAGATACAATCGGGTACTTTCAACCGGCAGAAGAAATGAGGAAGAAAAACGGTGACATAAACGTTCTATCTGGTTAGGAGTCATCTCCTTTGGAAAAGGAAACAACAAATGGGCAAATTCATGAAGGGCAGTAAAACGTTTACGCTCCACTGTGACATTCTTATTGAGCACTATGAAAGGAGCCTTTCTGTTAGCCCAACCGCACAGGCCATCTATATTTTCACTCAAATCCATCTCCAATACTTTGATACCTGAAGACTCCAGCATCCTGCAAACAGAAGGGATCATGTCATGCCCCAAGTTCCACTTTCTACGAATATCCAAAGTGGCTTTCTCCATACCGTCATAAGTCAGTTCAATCTGTCTTTTACTTAAAGGAGCCTTATAAGCGATATGATCAGACAAGAGTTGCTCCAATATGAAATATTTTTCAAGCATCATGATAATATCTGATTTCAGCGTTTTTTCATCCTTTGCTGAAAGATGACCGATATACCGATAGTTTAAATCCCTTACCGTTACCTGATGCTGACCATAAAGTGTATTTTGATCAATTCCATAAACTTTTAATATGGCATCAAGAACAGATTTTGAAGGATTCATCAAACCCTTCTCATACTTAAAAAGTGCCTGTTTTGACACTATAAAGCCTATCTTTTCACATACAGAATCAAGACTTAAACCTCTATATTTCCGTATTTTCCTTAGTTTTTCTGAAATTGTATTGTCCATAATTTCCTTTTTAACTAATCATGGTTTACAAAAATAGATATTTATTCTAATAAAATCAACTTTATAAGGATTTTTATAATCAAATCTTATCACTTTTATACTTTTGTATATGTTAAAACAAAACAAAAACAAGAAATGCTATAATCTGACTGACGTTCCTTTGTCTGATTATAGCATTTAATATCAGTCTCATCCTATCAAATAATCTAAGATTCTTTCATCGTATTAAAATTGTTTCTACAAGTATCTCCAACCATACGGATCTGACCTAACAAACCAATCTAATCCAAACACTTCAACTTCCTCAATCTTGATCTTATAGCACCACGGTTACGCTGGAATATTTCCATCAGTTCCTTTACAGTTTTCCCTTCTTCATAAAGAACAGTCAAACGTTCATCATCTTCTTTTATTCAATAATACAATTTTTCTATTTCTTGCCAATGTATTTTAAAGTACTGATCTATAGATTTTATAATTTCATGAATGACCATATTTGAAGTATTCATCACATCAACATCAACATACGATAACACTTCATTCAAAAAAGAATTTCTTGAATGTCTAGATTTTACAAAATAAAAGTCATAACGAAAAAATTCCTTCCAAATACTATCAAAATTATAATCTTTCTGTTTTCGTAAATAAATCTGCATTTCCTGATGTATTGTCATATCACCCAATTCTTTTATAAGGTAAGAGGCATGACTATAATAACTATCTATTGACTTAATAATCTCTGGATCCAAATTAAAATTAAAAATTCTAAATCCCTTAGTCTGAAAAATCAAATTCCAACAAATCATCCTAAAATCTGAATTTAATACTATTTTCCGCAATTCAGATCCCGGAAACAAATCATTAAAATTATATTTTGGCTTCATTTCCAGATTAAAATAATTGTAGCTACCTATTTCTTCATTCTCCTTCTCTATAAATGTAATTAAGGCATACGATAAAATAAGGGAAACCACATTAAACGGATTCCTCTGGTAATCACCATTTATATAACTACTAGGTTTAGACAAACCTGCGTAAAAGACATATTCATCAGGAAGTAAGTCAGTAGAAGACCTTAGATTATATTTTACATAGTCTTCTGGAGCAAGGAAATTTTCATCACCAAAATTCAGTCTAAAATAAGGTAAAAACACCATATTAAATATTCTTGCCGATATATTTCTACGTATAAAACCAACTAGCAAATCCCTTGTTTTAAGATTCTGCTTATTGTAAAGAGAATAAGAAAAGACCACCGTATCATCTGATGTAATTTTATCCAGTATCATACTAAGATTATTATCCCCATTAAACATGGAATCATTATCTATAAAAAAATAAGGATTCATCACAACACTGTTAGAAGCGGTAAATGCACAATATGTTTGATAATCCTTTATAGAACTAATGCTACGTGATACTATTTCTGAATGAAAATTTCTGTCTACATAAACAGGAATTATCTTATATTTTGCTTCAGCAACTCGACTAAAAAAATAATATAGAATTGGCTCTATTATCGAAGCTCCAGATCCACCTATCATAAACAGGAATACTTTTCTAGATTTTGGCCATTTCATATCAGAGACCCATTCTGTATGATCTTCAAATCCCATATTATCAGATATATTAAACTTAAACTTACTCATAAGATCGTTTTATTGCTTTATAAACTTCAGTATTAAAAAACTCATCTGGAATTTCAAACATTTGCCCACTCAATTCAAATCTGACCAATTCACTATTATCTGATTTTATATCTATTATCCTACTATCTGGCACTACTGATTGAATACGATCCTGTACCATCTTTTTAACTGTCACCTCAAAATTGGACTCTACATCAATTACAGACATCTGTATAGTCTTTAAAAAAATTAAAGACTTAGGCAAATTTATTGGAAATTCTTTAAATTCATATCCAGGATTAACTGTTATAATCTTCCGACCTGAATTATAGGCTTCCATTATCTCACGTCTCACCCAATCACATTCATCTATACATCTGACAAGTGCATTAGCAGTAAGTAAAAGTATAAATATCTTACAGTTTCTTATTGCTGGCAATATAGCGTCCTCGAAATCATTATCTTTTATTTCGCTATAATCAAAAAATACATTATAGCCATATAATTTAAGCTCCTTTGTCAATAACCGAGCTATATCTCTACCTTCTACTCGTCCTTGTGAATCGACTCTACGATAACTTACAAATATATCATATTCCATACACAATCATATTATTTAACAAAAGTTCAACATAAGAGTTAACATACTTATTTGACCACTAGAAATATTATGACAAACATTAAATTTACAACTAATAATCATAACATTGACATGATTACCATCATACTCTCAGTTTCTAAAGTTACAGAGATTTATTATATAAATAATAGTTTTGTCACGTAATTTGTGTTTAAAAAGGAAAATATATGATCGAAGACACGAAAATATGTTCTCAATCGCATAAATGATATTGAATTTAGAGTTATTCCTAACATTAACCGATTCTTAATCAGACATCAGTTATGAATGAACGACAATCATTTCCCCACAATACCCATAAGTAACAGACAGGCTGTTTTCTTCACAGCATCACCCCAAAAAGAAAACTTTTATTTCGTGGACTTCGGTGACGGAGCGACCTGAATCCGTATAAAAAGCAATATTGCCCGTAATCCAACTTACAGTTTCGTTGGTTACGGACAATATTGTCTTTATTCAATCTGAAAAATTATTTGATCAGGATCTTCTTTCCACCTCGTATGTATATGCCGGGGCGAAGCACATCGCCGATAACGCGTCGGCCCTGGAGATCATAGACAGGCAAATCCTCCTGCTGATCCGGATCCATCTTCACACCGTCTTCTATACCTGAAGGCGTGAGCGAACCGTAATAGTATAAATGGAAATTAGAGAATATCGTCCAATAATAACCGCTCGCTGAAGCACAACTTATACCGAAAGTAATGTCCTTATTGTTATACAACAACTTGTATGACACTTCATTCTGATATAATTCATTATCGAAGTAAATACTTGCTGCCTGCATGTCATTCGGAATGTATTTCACGGGACTGCCTACAGCTGATTCCGAACCGCCCAGTTTGCTGGTTTGGGCATTCACGGCGATATGGCTGATCTTTGACTTACGACTGCCCAGATAAACATAGGTGTTCACATTATTCTGATTGTTGATAAAATCAGAATAGGCATCGGATGCATTTCCCGGGCGCTGGAATCCCTGAACGGTCAGTTTGTAGTTTCCTCGTGGCATGCCTGTCACTGTCTGACTGAAATCAAATTCCGTCTGATAGAATTCACAACAGCCGTAACTGTGAGCCGGCGTATCGGTCCAACCCTTGGAGTCCTCTTTCAGTGAAGGATTCTTCACAATGAAAGTAATGTCGAATGGCTGTGTCGCGTATTTCGGACTGACACTGCCGAGATAATCAATACCGGACTGATAGGTCGACGTATACATTTGTTCAAGTTCCTGAGATGAAGTTTCAGTCTCCATCCGGATTTCCACATCATCCAATACGGAAAGCAGCTCGCCATGGCTGTCTGCCCCTTCCGTGTTTTCCTCATAGGGGGTCTGCAATACGTTACGCAAGTTGGCTATAAGTTCGGTCAACAGTCCTCTGTACCTCTTTGCTTCTTCCGAATTGAGGTCGTCGGCTCCTTCGGATGTCAGGATCAGCCAGCGCTGGTCGCTGGCCTCGTCATAAAGGTTTTGACCCATCGTTCCGGTATTGCCCGAAACATAGGCGGTCAGACAAGTCTTGCTGGAAGGATTCATCATCCAATAACCGCGGTATGCCTCATCTCCGGCATCGGCCTTGCGGCGACGCAACAGATGGAAATCCTCCTCATCAGCCGGCCGTGCTTTCTCTACGGCCTTAAATCCGTTGGCACCGGCAGAAACACGACTGATATAGTGGCCCGTGGCCGCATTGCAGAACTGATAATATTGCTTGGATGCATCAAAACTGATATACCAGGCCGTACTGTCATTGTCCACCGGTACACCGCCATCTGCAGTCACCCATTTGAGCGAACCGTCAGCCTGTTCCGTCAGATAGGCAGTCATACGTCCGCGATCGGCATCTTCGTTGGTCAGGTAGTATTTCACATCATCGCGATGCTCAAATACGTAGGCGGGCAAATAGGATCCGCCGCTCCATGCACCCACCGGAATGATTCCATCTTCACAGAATCCCTGGTTGATGATGCTGTTACCGATGAACAGGTGCTGCGTGCCGTTCCAGTCAGACGGTCCGGCCCAGGCTCCGGGTTCCAGATGCGCTCCGTTTATGGCATATTTGTTCATCCACAAGGCTGTTCCGCCTCCTCCGTCTTCGTATGGCTGACCGTAATTGTGTATTCCCCAATGGCCGCCATCATAAGCCGCGCATATCCATACATTGTCATTATTCTCCCAAAAACGAACGGCTTCATTGGCCCTGTCGCCACACCAGTCGCCGTTGACCACCTGACGGAGCGGAGATTGTACCCAACCGCCCCATACATCGAGGGTTCCCGTACCTATGCCGTGACCCATTTCGTGCATGACCGTACCACAACGTTGTCCCATATTGGTACCAATACGCATATAGCCTCCATAACCGCAATCAGCTGTCGGTGTGCCTGGACTCCAATGGGCATCCAGATGAAAACCGTCGATGCTGGTATAGTTGGCCCACCAGCCTGTTGCTTCAGAAACGGCGGTCTCGATACGTGAATTCTGTGCGGGATCGTCACTGCCGTAATCATAACTCCATGTGACATTGCCTTTGGGCAAGGTACTGATGCGGATGACATCACCATATCCCACCGCATAGCCTGTCGTCATGGCGTACGCACGGATGTAATACAATGTACCGGGCTTCATCGGCATGCGGTAAATACGTCCGTTATACTCCAGATAGTCGGTACTCTTCTCGTCATAAACAGTCGGTTCGGGATTGGTCTCGCTATAAACAAAACCGCTTTCCAGGATTTCTGATTCCGGCACGCCCGTGATCGTACTGCGCCCGAAGGCTTCAATACATCCACGCGCATAACGCTTGTCGGTAACCACCACGGGCACTTCTCCCGTAGCATTGTCGACCCTGTAATGCAGGCCGGCATCATTCAGCCGTTCAATCCAGGCATATACTTCATCTGTCGGACTTTCGCGTCTGTCGTATACGTCCTTCGCTTCATCAATCGTTGCCTTATAGCTGTCCGCGCCCTCGCCCGTGCCGTCGGCATAAACCGTTTCGGCTTCGATAATGGCTGCATCGAACGCCTTATAGGCTGTTATACTGCTGTCTGCATCTGCCACGGCCTTTGTCAAGGCACCTGCAACTGTTGTATAACGCGCCGGGGTGTCGTCCGACGTACAAACGTCTTCAGCTGCCGTAATAGCATCCTGCAGTGACTTGTTGCAGGCTTCCTGCATCACGGAACCCAACAGCGCCCGGGCTGATCCGATTCGTTTCTGCAGTTCCGATCTTAACGCTTCCATCGTCCATCCGGCATAATACAGTCTGAAATGATCCACGCATAACCAGTTTCCGGTGGCATTGGCGGCTCTGAAGCCCATGTTGAAACAACTGTCAATGTTGGTGAACTGCAGCGTATATTCACCGGCTGTCTGTACCGGGGTTTCACTCTGTGCTCCGAACAGACAGGCACCGGTCTGTTTGACTGTCGGCTTGTCCTGCTGAATATTCTGTGCCACGGCTTTCAGGATATATATACCGGGATCCTGCCCCTTGACGGTCTGGGTCACGGAACCGTCACCGGCCGGACTGCCCTGACCTACCCATTTTTCCACGTAGTTGATGCCGTTCTTGTGTATAAAGGATTCGTTGGCCTGTAACTGCATTCCTGAATTAACCCAGCCTGTAAATCCATCCTCAAAATCGGGATTCGACAGCCAGGATGTCAGATCCAGCAGATTATCCATGCTGGCATGGTCTTTCTTGTATTGGAAAATGGCATCTTCAGCGGCTTTCTGTGCTTGCACCAGTGCAACGCCCACTTCCCCGATACCGTCACAAGTTTGCTGGTCATAAAAGGCCTGTGCCTCCGCAATCGCTTTTTTCAAGGCGGACATGGACGACTCGCTCATCAGGCTGTCCGTATACTGCTCGGATGCCTTGATCAGCTTTAACAGTTCAGCCCTGAGTTCTTCTGACTGCGTATCCGTACACTCCAGTCTGAAATTATCCAACGCCAGCCAGTTGCCCGTAGCGTCAACAGCCTTGAAACCGACTGTCAACTGTCCTGTTATCAGAGGAACAGACAGGCTGTAGTCTTTTGTTTCACTGACTTCCACCTGCAGATCATTGGCAAAGATCCACGCTCCCTTCTGCTTATTGGCGGGAGTGTCTTCCTGAATATTCTGTGCAGAAACCGTTAAGGTATAGATTCCTGCCGGAAGTGCTTTTACAGTCTGCGACACACTGGCACTGCCAACCGTGCTCCCTCTGGAAGTCCACTTCTCCAGATAATTATTCCCCGATTTCAATAAAAAGGATTCATTCCCCTGCACTGCCAGATTCGAAGTCTCCCAGTTGTCCAATCCGTCCTCAAAACTGCCGTTCAACAAGTTTTGAGCCTGCATGTTCAATGCCGCCAGGGCACCAACTGCAACCGTCATAACCTTTTTCATGCCATTTCTTAATCTTTTTTTGTGTTATTCACTGATAGTAGTCACATTAAGGAAATAAAGAAACCTGTCTGCATGCCGGTCACAAATGAAGAAGCGACCAATCCGCACCGACAGTTTCCGTCTTTCATTAAGGTTATTGCAAATATAACTACATCATACGACGTATTTATTGAATAATATCGATAAAGCATAGCACATTATCGACATTTCATTTCAGACAAGGGGAAATCCGGTTTGATCATATCGGTTTTACAAAACGGGATGGCCGTTCTTAAACAATGAGTTCGCAGTTTAAGAACGGCCATCAAGACATTATATACTCTCGGTGAGTGTTTCCGGAAGGTATTCATTCATACCGATTACTTCCGGAATATTTTTCCATACTTCAGATATAAAGTTCGTTTTCCTTTCTCACGGTACATGCTTTTTTAAGCATCATGTTGACGATGGCAAGAAGAAAACCATTGAGTTTACGGGCCTGGTGCGGACAGACCGACACACAACGCATGCAGGAAATGCAAGCCTTGCGGTCGACCTTGCCGGGATTCGCTCTGTCGATGGCTGCAACAGGACACCTTGAAGCACAGAGACCGCAACCGGTACATGCAGAAGTTATTTTGGGCACCAGACCGACTTTTCCACTTTTCCGGTAGGGTCTGTTACCCGGTATGGCAGGTGTAGAGCTGTCGCAACGGTCCAGTTTGGCACGGATCATACGGGCGAACGCCCTGAGTCGGTTATAATCCTCCTGATCGGGTCTGTTTGCCGCATAGCGTCGGGCAATGGAATGTTCGGCAACGGCAGCTACCGCCGCAATCACCGTAAAACCGGCACGCTCCACTATATCCTGAAGTTCAGCCAACGTATCTTCATAGGCGCGGTTTCCGTAAACACAGACTACAATGGCTTTAGCCCCATTGGCCTGAATCCGCGAAAGACGTTCTGCAGCCGGAACCGGTACCCGACCACTGTAGGACGGTATGGCTATTATGGCGATATCCTCACCGGTCAGTCCGAACTTACTGAAATCTGTCTTATAATCCGACAAATCAATCTTGACGGTCTTCCCTCCCAATTCTTTGGACAGAAAGCCGGAAACCTTCTGTGTTCCGCCCGTTGGACTGAAAACTACTTCATATAATTTCATAATCCAATATGTTTATTCTGTTTGACACTGATGCTGATTTATCAGATAGCGCGTACGAAAATACTTAAAATAATCCAAAGAACGGGGAAAAGCTTCAGAAATCCTGTCTGACAAATCTTCATAATCTTCCTTATAATTGCTTTCCAAACTACCGTAAGAATACTTATCATCCACCCAAGTTGTATAGATCAGTCCGTAATTATACTTGATTCTCTTAATTTCATCCAAACTGAAAGATATACCATTAATATAAAGTGTATTTACAGGATATTCAAAATCATAATCAGAATCAGTTATGGTCTGCAAACCATCTATAATCTCTTCATTAGTCAGATTGGCAACTGTATCGCCATAACCATCTTCACATTCAATATTGGCTATTTTCTTCAATACTACCAGACTACGGCTTTCACTGTTTTTTTCAGACCGAGCCGGTAAAATCTGACATCTGTAAAATCCTTTTCTCAGCAGTTCCCAAACCAATGCATCATCTCCCCAAGCAAATGCGATATCCAATGCATACACCTTTTTATAAAGTTTGTCACGCCAACGGACACTTTCTTCAAGATGACAATCTTTAAAAAAAGAATAGAAACGGCTCACATGAAGTTTTTCCTTTTTAATATAAAAAACCGGTTTACTCAAGTCAAAGTTTGAATCAAGTAATTTTCTTACCATATTGGACGATGACTTCACATAATACTCATACTGAAACTTACAACTTAATTCTCTTGTCAGCTCCTTAAATAAAGCTATCAGTTTTTCCTCTTCCGAATTAAATGTTTGATTAAGAGCTAACAAATGATCATTCCATTTATCGGAAACATCGGACAACATTTCTGATACGGGATGAACGGTTTCCGACAGCATCTGATACAAATCATATATACATTTACCCTGAGTGCCTTCCTGAGCAACAATCTCAAAATCATAAATTCCCTTGATAATATCATTCAACTGATCTGCACATCCTTTAATCCACTCTTCTTCCTCATATTCACTGTAATAAAATTCTCTGTCCATTTTACGTCTCTTTTCTGACGAACAGTAAACTTCTATGATCTTTTTTAGAGCCAATGCATCCTGATGGGACATTGGAGGCAAGACATCACTTGCAAAAGCACCTTTTATATAAACATATTCTTCATAGGAAGCGATCTATCCGTTGGACGATCTGACTCCACCCGTATAGCGACACCCTTTTATCCTCTGAAAGACTACCTTAATTTTCAACATGTCAGATTAATTTTTGGATTCTACATTTTTTCTTAAATCAGACAAAATACAGAACAGGTTCTGTCAGACAGAATCCAGTTTATTCCTCACTGGATTCTGATTCTGAACGCGCATACGGAGAAAGATAAAACTGATGGTAGATTTTTTCCAACAACAGATCCATCCTGAAACCGGAAAGCGACGTTTGTCCGGAAATATCGGCATTTAATTCGGATGAGGACAGGTTCTGACGGATTTCAGATACCACACGATCCATTCTGGCCATGTCCGTAAGTTCCCAATAACCGCCTCCGGTAAAACCGGCTAAAAAAGACAAATCATCCTGCTGACCAGCCAACTGATTGGGAAAGCTCAAGAGTTGACCATTCATATTGTATCTGACTGAATCTTTTCCGGCATTGAACTTTACTATATGAACCCTTATTTTCATGGCAGCCATTACATCCGCCACCGTACGCAAGGAAACATGACTGCCATTATCATGACCGTCAGTAAACAGTACCACATCACTATAATGGCGACCATGATACAGATTGTCATAAACAGCAGACAAACAGACATCGTATAATGCAGTTCGGGAATCTTCTTGACATTTCAGGGAACTCAATTCATTTTCCATTTGCGGGATTGCAAGCACCTCACGCCGCTGATCGGAAAACGGTACGACATCACAGGGTCTGTCACTGGCCAACCTGTCTATCATACCCTTGGCAACATCCAAACGGGACAAGGGGAAATCAAGACCGCCCATACTGCCGGAAATATCCAATGCCAACAACATATCCGAACGAACATAATCGGTTTTTTCCCTTACGGGACTGTCGATCTCCTGCTCCCCTTTACTGACCCGAAAAAAGAGAGGTTCGGTGGTAGCATGTATCGTCGTATAATCGTATGACGAATCACCGTCAAAGAATGCTTCAAAAGGATCAACCCCTTCCTTCATTTTCTTGATTTGAGCTGCAAAACGTATGGAAGGCAACTCGTATTTGCCCGTTTTCAATGGATAGATCCAGTATTGATCCAAAATGACTGAAGCACATTTCCGACCATTGAGGGTATCAGGCATGAAGGCCATTACACTGTCGGTCTCGATATCACTCGCCAAGGAATAATCGGGTATCCGCCGAACCTTTTCCACGGAATTAAGATTCTCTGAGGTGTATAACTTCATGACAACCCGAATGGAATCCCCGAGTCTGATCCGATCCTTACTGAGTTCCGGTCTGACCAGAACAAAAGTGGAATCCATCTTACCACGGGTTTTCTGCCGGAGCGAAGAGGCCGGCATACAGGATATTTCCCTTACAGGCACTTTATAGAGCCGCGCATTCCTGCCACTTTTAATGATATATTCGGGAATCACTATCGTCTTCACCTGATCACATTTAAGCTTATAGGAATAACTGACCTTTCTTATTTCCGAATTCTTCCCATTGACATTCATGACATGATGCATCCTGTTGAGAGAAGGTCCCGACATAACATCGAGTCCGGCTTCTTTAAAAGGAGGAACCACAATAACCGGATAACCGGAATCGACAGGTACCGTCACACTATATACAAACTCGTTATGACAAACGACAGAATCAGGACAGACGACTTTTGCCTGAGGCAACACGGACTGAGCCACACTGCATACGGTCATGCCGGAACATACCGCCAATATCAAATATTTCAATTTTTTCATATTTCAAATTATCCAATTAATCATATTATCTCTTTCCTTTGTCATATTCAGCCTGGTAGACAGCCATTTCCTGACGACTGACCGGCACCAGCTCCACTTCGAGCCCGAACTTGTCTTCTTCGGTCATGGACGTACAGGGATTGAAATTATCGTCAATATACCGCAGGATTTTCAGATCGGTTGCATGCCGGCTGACATAATCCGGAAAGGTCAGTGAATCATTCTGCCAGTTCCAGTCATTACAGCTCAATATGAGAACTGGATCCTTAAACCGGTCGCCCCGCACCGACTTTTTCACCGAAATTCCGGGCAGTTTCCGGGCCACGCGTCCTACCGTCAGGAATGTCCGCACGGATCTGTTTACCGTATCCGGAGTCTCCCTTATGATGCGATCAAGATCGGCTTTTGTCAGACGGGTAGGAAACCGGTCCTTGTAACGGGCTCCCAGATAAATCCCGAAAATAAACTTGGAATAATTATTGTAGCTGTCGGTATTGCAGGTGTTATGACAGGTGATGTCCAATGCGTAGTCGACAGCGGCATCATATCCGTCACGCTGATGTTTGAAGAAAAGAATACCGTTGAAAAGATTCCATTTCAACTGACTGACCAGCATTATGACATTGCGGGTGTCATAACCGCCTATTCCCGCAACATAACTGGTATGTGCGACCTGTTCTTTCCAATCGATAAGGTAAAAGACACGGGGATTCTCACGCAGTAGATCAAGGTAGCCGTTCATAACGGCATAATCATCGGCCCTGTCCTCTGCCAGACGGAACAGTTTTTTACCGACCTCATCATATTCGGCCGTATCTTTGGCGATGGCTAACCGTCTCGTGATGGCCATCAGTTTACCGAGATAGGCCACATAATAGTTGAAGTAGCGCGATGCCCTGGTATAGTCAGCATCCCTGTTCCACCAGATATCAAACATGGAACGGCTAAGCCAGGTAGAGGGTAATCGGACAGGATCATCAATAATGGCATCCAACATGGTACGGACTGACGCCGTGTCGCCGTCCTGAAGCATGATATCGCAACGGCGCATGGTAATGAAATCGCTCTCTCCCACCCTGTCCTGAAGTTCATCCAGCCATCTGACCGCCTCATCCGTATGGTTCTGATACTGTTCGCAGGCCAATATTCTGGCGGCCAGACTGTCCGAACCATAAATCGCATAGGCAGACTTGAAATAGCCGACTGCTTCGGCCACATTGTTCATTCTCAGACAGCTGTCACCACGGGCTGCCACCAGGGCTGCCTTGTCTGCCTTCCGCTCCTCATGAGCATCGTACAACTCGGAAACCTTGACCAGCAGATAGAAACCGGCTATCACCAGGCCCAGATTGATCAGGCAACCGTATTTCTCATATACAGATTTTATTTTCATGATATTCAGAACCAATGGGAGGGATTACTTTTACCGATCACTTCCGGCCAGTTCGACTCCTCGGAGAGCAGTTCCCTGACAGGACGGGAATACTGTGGCGGGAAGATCATCTGTTCGACAACACAACCAACACCGCAACCGACCACACCGGCTGCAATACCGGCCATATACCCCAGAAGAGCCTTGCCGTTTCCCTTGGCCTTGAACTTGAATACTCTGGCAAACAGGAGGGAAGCTGTTGCTCCGAAAGCGGCATGCTCCATCTTCGCTAAGGTCACATCGGCTGAAGACGCTTTATTCTCACGGGACATGATATCCAGTGTACCGGTCTGGCTGTCGTAAACATAAGTGGCATCAGGGAAATAATACATCACCTCACCGTTACGGCCTGCTTCCACATATCGGGCTGCCAGGTTGATGCATTCGGTTCGTGAGAGGCGACAGTCATATATGTACATTCCTACTCCGCCGATCAAGGCAAGCAGACACCAGATACCGACAATCCAGGCCGTGACGCCCAAAGCCTTGAGCAGACCACCCGACTCCTTTATGTCGGTTTCCTTTGTATCTGTTTCCTTTATATCAGACAGAATTTTCCGTTTAAGATTCACAAGTATCTTGTTGAGATGTTGCTCCATCATCTGTTCCAACTGTCCGGTATCGGCATATTCCATATAATACTGCCCTTTGGCGGAAAGAAGACTTTTCAGATCATCTATATCCGAAGATGCGGCCTGTTCCGACTGATCGATATAGACCAGAATCTGCGGATGGCCGTTTTCAGTAAAGGCATGCCAGGCGTGTTCGAATTCCGCACGCGTGATCTCACCCACCTTTCCGGAAAACACGAACATCACCACGTCAGCCTGCTCACGGATAAAAGTGTTATATTCATTCTGGTGTCCCTCACGGGAAATGGTTTCAGGAAAATCCTCAAAAGACTTGGTCACAATGATTCCCCACTGGTTCTGCAACCTGTTGCATACGGAACGGCAGATCATCCGTTCATTTTTAAGGTCCTTAGAACCGGCCACAAAAACTTTCAATACTGGTTCCATCATCATCTGTTTGTTTATGATTTTATCATTCTACATGCAAAGGTAGTGAAAGGCGAGTGTAAAGACAAACGAAAACGAAGTTTTCAAGTTTGATCTCTACCGAGCCGCATCCTAGCTTATCCAAAGGTAGTGAAAGGCGAGTGTAAAGACAAACGAAAACAAAGTTTTCAAGTTTAGTCTCTACCGAGCCGCATCCTGATCCGTCAACTCCACTTCCACACGACTGTTGTCCACAGCTACGGCATAAACGCGATAACTGTCATCCCATCCGCCCTTGACAGAAAATGACACCGTTGGCGAAGGGAACAACACCCCATCCGACACGCAGACCAGAGGACCGTCAGCCGTATTCTTTCTCACTTCGTATGCCACCACATTTTCCCAGTTCCGTATAACCAGCCGGTCGCCGGTCCTGAGAGCCGTGCCTTTCCGTATGGGAGCTCCGCTCCTGAACAGGCTGACCGTATTGTCCGTAATATACTCCAGAGGTACGGCCGGTTTGGGATAGCCCAGTGATTTCACACGCTTCACAACGGCATCCACATCTGCCTTTGTCACGGTCAGACGTCCCCGTACATAATCCGTCAGTTCCACATCCACTGGTGTCAGGAAGCCCCATTTCCGGAAGAAGTCCGTCAGATCCATTCCGGAAGCCAGACTGGCCACATAAACGAATTCCAGCTGCTGACGTCCGGCATTTTCCGCATCGGGATGAGTCCTGTAGTATTCAAAGACATCCGGATAGAAACCGCCCTTGTCATCCTGAAGATGCGGTGTCAGTCCTTTCACCTTACCGAAATAAAGTTCCAGCTGCCAGAAAGGTACGAGTTTGCAGAACACGTCTTCTTCTGCCGCATGAGGTTTCTGTTCCACCAGTATACTGTTCCAGCTTTTGGAATACCGGTTGGGAGAAACCTCGTCATTCATGTTTTCCACCTGAAGGCGGGACGGCTGCCCCAATACCGTAGTCTGGATATATTCAGACATGATATTGTTGGTCACCTCCGTCGTACCCAACCATTTCATGCCGGAAGACGTCTGATTGCCATGCCCCATCTCATGGGCCGGTCCCCAACAGGCCGAGGTTGTCAGAATGTCCTCATTGCAAAGATCGGCCAGCGTCCTGTCATGAAAGCCCATACGGTAAGGCATGGCATACATGTAACTGTGGTACATCACATTAAGATACATCCTGTTTTCGGGCATCCGCCCATATTTCACAAGCCCAAGCAGTTCCAGTTCGTTATAGACGATACGGTCATATATCGCAATAAGGGAGTCCAGATCGCGGGTATGCTGTTTGAAGCGTTGCACTGGAAAAGTCAGATGCGCATAGCGGCCCAACACATCGAAATAGTCATCCGTGGCATGATCGAGCAGTTCCTGTGCCCGTCCGCGATGTGCAGGATCCTGACTGTCGTAATAGCCGTTGACTGTTCCGGTCACAAAATGAAGGGTCACGGGAGGGGCTGACGCAGGCTTGTCGGAATGATACATCACGTAAACCAGTCCCTTATCTTTCATACAGAGTTTGTTGACACCGGGAGACAGAGGATAATTCTCGGCATTCAGTGCACCGTCGGAATCAGGTGCATCAAGATTCTGCACCCTCAGGGAAACGATTTCATCCCTGTAATCGGACACCAGCACTACCAGCGTCTCGCCCTTGCTGACCGAAATGCCCGTAGGATTGTCCATCAGGCTATAAGGGTTCGTCTTGTTACTGGCAGCCAGAACATCGGGATGCGGATAAGCCCGGTATGGTCTGACCCTGAATCTCCGGTCATAACTGCCGTCTGACAGACGGTTGGCCAGTTCACGGTAAAAGGGATTCCGGCACGCTCGGATATCAGACTTCCCAATGCCCGGTTTGAGTGCGGAGCATGAAGGATCGGTAAACAGCGTACCATAATCAAACGGGGTGCTTTCCCGACGGTAAAATTCCATCTCGGCACATGACACAAAACCTTGTCCGTCACCGATCCCGGAACGCATCGTAAACCGTATGGCCATCACATTGGTCAGCCGCCCGGGAAAATTAACCTTGACTGCAACCGAATAGCCTTTGAAGTCATAATCCATCAGCCGATGCCATTTCGTATCCGGCCCGTCATCGTCATCATAAGTGGCATACGAAATTTCCACCAGTCCGAAAAGACCGTTGCGACCGAACTTGCGAGGGTAATAGATGAAATAATCCATTTCCGAATCACGCTCGAAACGGTATTCCAACGTAATGGGAAAATAGTCTGCGGCCGCATTATTCCAACTGGAATGGTAATCGGTACTGTAATCACCGTCGAAAGACTGTGTGATATCCGCACCGGGCTGGAATGAAGAAGCATGTCCGCCCACTACCGGCACACGAACGTCTTCACCAATAGCTTCCACAGAAGCCCATTGTGTCTGCGAACGGATATCATCCGAAGCTGAATAGCCGTACGGCCACATCAGACATGAAAAAGACAAAAGAAGCAGGAATCTCTTTTTATGTTGCATTGTCAGTCAAAATTCAAGGTTAACGCCGGATAATCAGAAGACCGGCCTCACAAATATAAGGATATTTTCAACAGGTTATCTCTTTCCGGTCTTTTTATTTTATGAATACAGCCGTCGGGATTCACATCCGGACGGCTGCAGCAAGTAAAAAACAACCTATAAACATCAGTCTGCCGACAGGGGTACACAAGACAGTTCATGATTTCCGGCAGACCCATTGGAAATCTCACGACTTCGTATCATGAAACAACTTTTATGGCATCCACTCAATGGCAGGATGCCGATCAAGGCTATTATGATCTTTTTCATTTTTCTTTACTGTAATTAGACATCATTTTCCTGGGTCTTTACCGGCTGACGACGTCCCGGCATAACCTTTTCCTGAACATACTGAAAGAGCGTGAACAACACCGGCACCACAAACAAAAGAGCAACCGTACCGATCAGCATACCGCCTACAGTACCCACACCCAAAGAGATATTACCGTTGGCTCCCACACCAGTGGCGAACATCATCGGCAACAATCCGAATATCATGGTCAGTGAGGTCATCAGAATAGGACGGAGACGGACCTTGGCGGCAGACATGGCGGCTTCTGAAATGGTCATGCCGTGGAGACGGCGCTCGGAAGCATATTCAGTCAGCAGAATGGCTGTCTTTGACAAAAGGCCGATCAACATGATCAAACCGGTCTGCATATAGATGTTGTTCTCCAGACCGAACATCTTGGCAAAAAGGAAACTGCCGGCCAGTCCGAATGGAACGGAAAGTATGACGGCAAAGGGGATGAACAGGCTCTCATACAAGGCACAAAGGATAAGGTAAATGAATATGACACAAACCACGAAAACCAGAGCTGCCGTATTACCGACCGAAGCTTCCTCACGTGACATACCGCCGAATTCATAGCCGTAACCGGCGGGCAGGACTTCTCTGGCTACTTCCTGTATGGCCTGTATGGCCTGACCGGAACTGTATCCGTCGGCCGGAACACCGTTGATGGAGATGGCCGAGAACATGTTGAAACGGGAAAGGATTTCCGATCCGTATACACGGGTCAACTTAAGATACTGACCGATGGGTGACATCTCACCGCTCTCATTACGGACAAAGATATTATTGAGTGAGGCTGTATTCAGGCGGAATTCCGGTGAAGCCTGAACCATGATGCGATACAATTTGGAGAAACGGTTCATGTTGGATGAATAACTTCCTCCGACATAACCGGACAGAGTACTCAGCACATCGGACGGTGAAACCCCGTTGCGCTTGCACAAAGCGACATCCACTTCGACCAGATATTGCGGATATTTGGTGTCAAACGACGTATAGGCACGCGAAATCTCGGGACGTTTGTTGAGGGCATCGATAAACGTGCGGGTACAAGTCAACAGTTCCTCAACCGAACCGCCTTTCTGGTCCTGCACATAAATTTCAAAGCCGTTACTCGTACCGTAACCCGGAATCATTGGCTGCGCAAAGGCCCGGATGGTTGCTCCCTTGATGTCATCGGTCTTGGCATATATCTTGTTGATGACGGCATTGATCTCGTGCTCCTCGCTTTCGCGCTCTTCCCATGGTTGCAAACGGATAATAAACTGTCCGCTGGACGCACTCTGACCGTTGATCATACTGTTTCCGGTGACCTTGGAATACATCTTGATTTCAGGAATTTCCCTGATACGTTTCTCCACGTCATTCATCACTCTTTCCGTTTCCGAAAGGTTGCTGCCCGGAGGAGTCTGTATATTCATAAAGATGGTACCCATATCCTCCTGCGGAACCAAACCGGTCTTGGTGGTCTTCATCAGAACCAGCAGTCCGGCACAGGCCACTACAAGCAACAAAGCGGACAGCCATTTACGCTTCAGAAAGAAAAGCACACCAAACTTATATTTTCCTACAAGACGATGGAATGCCGTATCAAATGCAATGTGGAAACGGGAAGAAAAACTTAACTTTTCCCCACTGGCCGTATCGGCATGAGGAGTCATGATCAAAGCACACAGTGCCGGACTGAGCGTCAGGGCATTCAATGCGGATATAGCCACGGCCACAGCCATGGTCAGTCCGAACTGGGTGTAGAAGATTCCTGTCGTACCGCCTATGAAACAAACCGGAATAAACACGGCCATAAACACGAAGGTGGTCGTAATCAAAGCGGAAGTGACATTACCCATAGCCTGAACAGTGGCATTATAGGGATCCTTTCCGCCTTCGTCAAACTGGGCCTGAACGGCTTCCACCACCACAATCGCATCATCCACAACCGTACCGATAACCAGCACCAAAGCGAAAAGCGTCAGCATGTTGAGACCGAATCCGGCTGCATACAGGAAAGCAAACGTACCGATCAGACTCACAATGATGGACACGGTAGGTATCACCGTGGCCCGCATACTCTGCAGGAAGACATATACAACGAGCACAACCAGTATGATGGCTTCAATCAGAGTCTTGACCACATTGTGAATAGAAGCATCCAAGAAGTCTTTCGAACTCATCAGATCCACCAGTTCCATTCCGGGCGGCAGAGTTTCGGATATTTTGGCCACCTCGGCATCAATCTGTTCAATGATTTCATTGGCATTGGAACCTGACGTCTGCGCAATCATACAGTTGGCACCGGGATGTCCGCTAACCTCACCGACATAATCATAATTGACTGATCCCAGTTCGATCTTCGCCACATCCTTCAGTTTCAGCAACGAACCGTCCGGCAGTGACTTGACAACCAGATTGCCGTAGTCCGTCTCTTCCTCATAACGTCCGCGGTATTTCAACACATACTGGAAGGTATTGTTGGAATGGGCACCCAATGTACCTGTCGGTGCCTCCACATTCTGCTCGTCGAGTACCTGAGTGATGTCTGCCGGCACCAGTCCGTATCTGGACATCTTATTGGGATCCAACCAGATACGCAGAGAATAATCCGCTCCCATCACATTGACCTCACCGACACCCGGTATACGAGACAGACGAGGTTCAATATTGATTTTCAGATAATTGACGAGGAATTTCTGGTCATAACTGTCATCCGGACTGTAAAGAGCCAATGACTTGATGTTACTGGTCTGTCGCTTACGTACGGTAATACCGGTCTTGGTGACTTCGGCCGGCAACAAGCCTTGCGCCGTAGCAATACGGTTCTGTACATTCACAAGCGCCATATCGGGATCCGTACCCTGACGGAAATAGATGCTGATACTGGCCGAACCGGTATTCGTGGCAGACGAAACCATGTAAGACATGTTTTCCACACCGTTGATAGCTTCTTCCAAAGGTACTATCACACTCTTTTGTACGGTCTCGGCATTCGCACCGGTATAAGTGGCAGAAACTCTCACAGTAGGCGGTGCAATCTCCGGATACTGCTCGATCGGCAGCTGTGAAAGTCCGATCAAGCCGACTATCAATATCAGTACTGAAATAACAACCGCCAATATCGGACGGTCTATAAATGTCTTGATCTTCATATCCGATTATTTTTGCGTATGATCTATTTTAATCCCTTCTTTTACCAGTCCGGCTCCTTCGGCCACAATCGTATCACCGGCCTTCAAACCACTCTCCACAATATACTCCGTACCGTTATTGAGCTTGAAGACTTCGATGGACTGCGATTTCGTATAGCCGTCGACGATCTTATAGACGAATGTCTTGTTCTGGATCTCGTAAGTGGCTGTCTGGGGTATGACTATACATTGTTTGCGCATCGAAGGCAAAAGCACCTTCACACTGCTGCCGTTGCGCAACAAACCTTCCGGATTAGGGAATTCGGCGCGCAGACTGACCGATCCGGTCCCGTTGTCAATCGTGCCGCTAATGGCATCTATCCGTCCCTTATGAGCAAAAATCTTGCCGTTACTCATTTCGAGCTCCACCTCGGGCATGTCTTCAATAGCCTTCTGAAGAGAACCATACTGCTGCAACAAGTCAAGGACCTGATTTTCGGCCAACGAAAAATAAGCATAAACCGAACTGTCATCGGATACGGTCACCAAAGGTTCGGAAATACTGCTGTTCACCAATGCTCCTACCTTGTAAGGGATCATGCTGGCCACACCGTCGACCGGGCTTTTGACTTCAGTATAGGACAGATTGTTACGGGCATTGACTTCCTCGGCTTCAGCCTGCGCCAAAGCAGCCTCGGCTTCGGCCTGTGCATTCCGCGCCGTCTGAAGATCGTAATCCGACACGACATTCTCCTTATGAAGCTCTTCTTTGCTTCTGGCTGTCAACCGTGCCGTAGCCAGTTTGGCTTTCGCTGTTTTCACATTGGCCCGTGCCGTCTGCAAGGCAGCCTTGTACGGAACCTGATCAATCACAAACAGCACCTGCCCTTTCCTGACGGGGGCACCTTCATTAATACAAATGCGGGTAATCGTGCCGCTTACCTGCGGACGGATCTCTACATGCTGGCGGCCTGTTACCGTTGCGGCATAATCTGATTTCAACAACCTGTCGGACTTACTCACAGTCATCGTCTTATAGGATGATGACGCTGTTTCAGTTTGCTGATTCTTACAGGACATCAACACTGACGATAAGAAAAAGACTAAAATAAAATGTTTCATTTTGGGGTAGATGATTATTAAAGTTTTTGCAAAACTATATAGTTTTCCATTGTCTTTTAAGCATGTGTTGACCAACGGAAAAATGTGCTGACAAGTGACATGGCCGTCTATTTGATATGCTGACGGAATATCTTATTTTTGCACTATGAAACAAAACAGAATCACCATTTGCATTGACCTGCTTTTCTGCCTGGTCATCCTGCCCATCGTCATCATGCTGGCGCCCGTCGAGAAGTGGATTGTACACCACACCACCTTCATGCTGACACTCATTGTCTACCTTTATGCCCTTTATTTTGCCTACCGCAAGATCAATATCCCGTCACTGGTACTGAACAAAAAATACCTGACCATACTGACCGTCATCGTCATTCTGGTCTGCATTACCGGGTTGATCAGCATGTTTCCCATGCCTTACGACGACAGTGTCACCTCACCTGTGAGATATGAAGCGCGGCGGTATCTCCGGTCACAAACCGTCTGGTATTTCTTCTTCATCGTTACCGGCTTCTCACTCTCCATAGAACTGACATTCGAGTTGTTCAGACAAATCCTTTCCAAACACGAAATCGAAGCAGAAAAAAACAAGGCAGAACTGGCGTTATACAAATCACAAATCAACCCGCATTTTCTCTTCAATACGCTGAACACGCTCTATGCACTGGTCGTAACCCAGTCCGAACACACCGAAAAAGCTTTCATCACCTTTTCCGACATGCTGAAATACATGTACAGACAAACGGAATCAGACACCATTGATATTGATAAAGAGATTACCTACATACGTCAATATATCGATCTGCAAAAGCTGAGACTCAACCCACATACGCAAATAAGCTTTTCTTGCGAAACGGACGACAACCATGTGCCCATTCCTCCCATGATCCTGATCACCTTCATAGAAAATGCCTTTAAGTACGGCACATCTTCAGAAGAAGACTCACACATACAGATCCGGCTTAAAGTCAAAAACGGCCTTCTGGAATTTGCCACACAAAACAGAATTATCAGAAAGGACAGAACAAACGAACCGGCCATTGGAATAGCCAATTGCCGTAAGAGACTGGAACTGCTGTATCCCCAACGCTTCGATCTGAAAACGGAAGAAAAAGAGGGAACTTATCATGTTGATCTGAAAATCAAGTTGAAATGAAAAAAATCACCTGCATTGCCATTGACGACGAGCCTCTGGCTCTGACTATTATCGAACGCTTCTGCCAGCGCTGCGGACTGATGGATCTGAGCTGCTATACAGATCCCGGAACCGGACTGAATGCCATCAAAAACGAAAAGCCCGATCTGGTCTTTCTGGATATCGAAATGAACGGAATCAGCGGACTGGAGATTGCGAAGAACTCCCTGCAGAAAGCGAATTTATCTTCACTACCGCACACGTGCAATTTGCCATCGACGGATTCAATCTGGATGCCGTGGATTTTCTGCATAAGCCTTTTGCATACGAACGCTTTCAGAAAGCTGTAGAAAAGGCTCTCAAAAAAATAGAAATCCAAAAAGCATCCACGGAAAAGGCCAGTCTTATAGTCAAACAGGAATATAACAATGTGGTGATACCTGTCAAGGATATCATTTACATTGAAGCAATGGAAAACTATACCAAGATTTTCAGATGCCACAAACCTTATGTCCTGTCGAGAACAAGTCTTAAAGTCATTCAGGATGCCCTGCCGGAAGGACAATTCGTACGTGTACACAAATCATACATCATATCGGTCAAGCACATAGCATGTTTTTCGCATACCCAACTGACCACCGACGGATTACAGTATGAAATTCCGATAGGCAGAACTTATGCCAATGATTTTATGAACTTCATGAAATCATTGGAGAATACAAATAAAAAATAGCAGAAGGATCCGACTTTCCTGCGAAACCTTCTGCCATATTCCTTAATGTATCAGAAACCTCTACACCAACCTCTAAGGTGATCAGTCTTCCGTACGGATATTCCATGCCAGGGCACTCGCACCAAGCACTGCGGCCTGAGCATCATCCAACTGTGAGATAAGCATCTTGGCCTTACCCTTGTAGATTGGCATCACATACTGATTATATGCTTCCTTTATCGGATCCATCAGCAAATTGCCGGCCTTGGTCAGACCACCAAAGAAAACATAAGCTTCCGGACTGGAGAACACAGTGAAATTGGCACAAGCCTTTCCTAACAGGTCTCCCGTAAAATGATAGATATCCAAAGCCACTTCATCACCATGTTCAGCTGCTATGGACACATCACGTGAAGTAATCTCGTCGATAGGAATCTCTCTCAGACTGCTGGGTTTGTCTGTAGTAGAGAGAATCTCCTTGGCCGTACGCACGACTCCCGTAGCCGAACAATATGCTTCAAGACATCCCTTACGGCCGCAACCACACTGACGGGCCTTGTCGGAATAGTCAATCGTCACATGTCCCAATTCTCCGGCAAAACCGTCGCATCCGTACACCAGTTCACCGTTGACAACAATACCACTGCCCACACCGGTACCCAGTGTAATCATGATAAAGTTCTTCATTCCCTTGGCTACACCGTAAGTCATCTCACCCAAAGCTGCCGCGTTGGCATCGTTGGTCAGTACAACCGGTACTCCGAGACGCTCACTGAACAATTTGGAAAACGGCACAATACCCTTCCACGGCAAATTAGGCGCATATTCTATATTGCCAGTATAATAATTCCCGTTGGGTGCTCCTATACCCATTCCCTTGATATTCTCAATACCTCCAACTTTCTCTATCAGAGGATTCAGGGCACTCATCGCTGCATCCATATAGGCATTGAGATCGTTCTGCCCTGTCGTACGGATAGAAGAAGTCGCTATCACATTGGCATTTTCATCCACTATACCGAACACAGAATTAGTGCCACCCAGGTCCAGTCCTATCACATAAGGTTTCTTTTCCATAAATATTCTCAGTTTAAAAATGATCAATCAATCCATACAAAAATAGCAAATACTCGGGGAAAAAAAGAAAAAAACAAAGTCGTTTTTTTCATATTCTCATAAAAAAATGCGAATTTTGCATTTATTATGTGGTTTGAACCTGTCAGTACATTAGATATAATACTCAAAGGCCTGTTAATAGGCATTGTGGCATCGGCTCCTATGGGGCCGGTTGGTGTGTTATGTATTCAGCGCACATTAAATAAAGGAAGATGGTTTGGCTTTGTCACAGGCATCGGCGCCGCACTCAGTGACATTGTCTATGCTCTAATCACGGGATTCGGCATGAGTTTTGTCGTTGAGTTCATCGAAAACAAGACCAACATGTTCTACCTGCAACTTATCGGCAGTATCATGCTGTTCTTCTTCGGTCTGTACACCTACAGAAGTAATCCGGCAGAATCCATCCGACCGGCTTCGCAGAACAAGGGCACCCTGATACACAATTTCGTGACGGCTTTCTTCGTCACGTTCTCCAATCCTCTGATTATTTTTCTGTTTGTGGCTCTTTTTGCCCGGTTTACATTCGTCATACCGGATCACGTATTCCAACAGTCGCTGGGCTATCTGTCCATTTTTATCGGCGCGCTGATCTGGTGGTTTGCCCTGGCTTATGCCATCAATAAAGTACGTACACGATTCAAGGTAAAAGAAATATTCATCTTAAACAGAATAATAGGCGGTGTTGTCATCGTGGCGGCCATAGCCGGATTCATGATCACAATTACGGGCCTTTCCTTATAAAGAACCGATATGTATATTGCCAAAATCCTGAAAGAAAAAAACATTGCCGAATATCTGCTTTACATGTGGCAGGTTGAAGATATCATACGTGCCTACCACCTCAACCTGGATGAACTGAAGGCAAACTACCTGAGTAAGTTCAAGGCTGACGGGGAAAAGGAAAAAGAACTGGAGGAATGGTATTCCAACCTGATCGACATGATGCGCTCGGAAAATGTACAGCAAAGCGGCCATCTGCAGATCAACAAGAACATTATCCTTATTCTGACCGACCTGCATCTGCAACTGCTCCACTCACCTAAATTTCCGTTTTATTCGGCTGCCTATTACAAAGCCTTGCCTTACATTGTGGAGCTACGGAACAAAGGTGACAAAAAGGATATTCCGGAACTGGAAAACTGTTTTGACGCGCTCTACGGAGTCATGATGCTGAAACTGCAGAAAAAAGAAGTCAGCGAGGACACCTCACGGGCAATAGCAGACATAACCAAACTGCTCGGCATGTTGTCTGATTATTACAAACAAGATAAGGCTGGTTCTCTGAAATTTGACTAATATGACTATGATAAAAAGAATCTTAATCACAGGTTGTAACGGACAGCTAGGCAATGAAATGCAACTGCAGGCCAAAGAAAATGATTCATACACCTGTTTTTTCACGGATGTAGCCGAACTGGATATCACCAATGAAGAGGCTGTCAATACCTTTATCACCCATAATGAAATTGACTGCGTGGTCAACTGTGCCGCATTCACGGCTGTAGACAAAGCGGAATCGGCCGAAGATTTCTGTGACGTACTCAATCATCTTGCACCGGGCTATCTGGCCAAAGCCGTTCAGAAACGGGGAGGCTGCATGATACAGGTCTCTACAGACTACGTATTTGACGGTAACGGACACATTCCTTATACGGAAAAAGACCAGACTTGTCCTACATCCGTTTACGGCAGAACGAAACTGGCCGGTGAAACAGCAGTCATAAACAGTTGCGACAATGCCATGATCATACGTACGGCGTGGCTTTATTCCACTTTCGGTAATAACTTTGTCAAGACCATGCTTCGTCTCGGCCGCGAAAAGACGTCTCTAGGCGTAATTTTCGATCAGATAGGTACGCCTACTTATGCCCGAGATCTGGCACGTGTCATATTCACGGCCATCAACAAAGGTATCGTGCCGGGAGTTTATCATTTCAGTAACGAAGGGGTTATCTCATGGTACGACTTCACCAAGGCCATTCACCGCATTGCCGGTATCAAGAATTGCCATGTACGCCCGCTCCACACCTGTGAGTATCCGACCCCGGCCGCACGACCACACTATTCCGTGCTCGACAAGACCAAAATAAAAGAAACCTACCAGATAGAAATTCCATATTGGGAAGAATCACTGGAAGAATGTATTAAAATATTGGAAAATAAATAACCCTATCCTGCAACATGAACGAAATAGAAAGAAGAAGAACCTTTGCCATCATATCTCACCCGGATGCCGGTAAAACCACCCTGACTGAAAAGCTCCTGCTCTTCGGTGGACAGATTCAGGTGGCCGGAGCCGTCAAAAGCAACAAAATCAAAAAAACGGCTACCAGTGACTGGATGGAAATTGAAAAACAGCGTGGTATCTCTGTCACTACATCCGTAATGGAATTCGACTATGAAGGCTATAAGGTCAATATCCTCGATACACCGGGTCACCAGGATTTCGCCGAAGATACGTTCCGCACGCTGACGGCCGTAGACAGCGCCATTATCGTGGTGGACAGTGCCAAAGGTGTGGAAGCCCAGACACGTAAACTGATGACAGTTTGCCGTATGCGCAAAACACCCGTTATCATTTTCATCAACAAAATGGACCGTGAGGGAAAAGATCCCTTCGATCTGCTCGATGAACTTGAAAGCGAACTCCAGATCAAAGTACGCCCACTAAGCTGGCCGATCAATCAGGGACAGCGTTTCAAGGGCGTGTACAACATATACGAACAACACCTTGACCTGTTCACTCCAGACAAGCAGAAAGTGACTGAAAAAATAGAAGTGGACATCCACAGTAATGAACTGGAGCAGCATGTCGGTGAGGCTGACGCAGAAAAACTGCGGGCTGATCTGGAACTGGTTGACGGCGTCTACCCGGCCTTTGACGTGAACCACTATCTGGACGCCGATGTGGCACCGGTCTTTTTCGGTTCTGCCCTCAATAATTTCGGTGTCAAGGAATTGCTTGACTGCTTTGTCAAGATCGCACCAAGTCCACGTCCGACCAAGGCTGAAGAACGTATGGTTATGCCGGAAGAACCGAAATTCAGCGGCTTTATTTTCAAAATCACAGCCAATATCGACCCCAACCACCGTTCATGCATTGCCTTCTGTAAAGTCTGCTCCGGTAAGTTCGTGCGTAATGCACCATACCTGCATGTCCGCCAGAACAAAATTCTGAGATTCTCTTCGCCTACACAATTCATGGCTCAAAAAAAGAGTACAATCGACGAAGCTTATCCGGGTGACATTGTAGGTCTGCCAGACAACGGCATATTCAAGATCGGCGACACGCTGACCGAAGGAGAATTAATCCACTTCCGCGGTCTGCCAAGCTTCTCACCGGAAATGTTCAAATACATTGAAAATGCCGATCCGATGAAAACCAAGCAGCTTAACAAAGGTATTGAACAGCTCATGGACGAAGGTGTGGCACAGCTGTTTGTCAACCAGTTCAACGGCCGCAAACTGATCGGTACTGTAGGACAGCTTCAGTTTGAAGTTATCCAGTACCGTCTGGAAAACGAATATAACGCCAAATGCAGATGGGAACCGGTAAGCCTCTATAAAGCCTGCTGGATAGAAAGTGACGATGAGGCTCAGCTTGAGGCATTCAAGAAACGTAAATACCAGTTCATGGCCAAGGACCGTGACGGCAGGGATGTGTTCCTTGCAGACAGCAACTATGTGCTGCAAATGGCCCAATCGGACTTTGAGCATATCAAGTTCCACTTTACAAGTGAATTTTAATCAGACCAACTAAACTAAACAAGAAATATGAATTTTGAAGAAGATATCAAACAAGCCATAGAAGTGATGCGCAAAGGTGGCGTCATACTCTATCCTACAGATACCATTTGGGGAATAGGATGCGATGCTACCAACGAAGAAGCCGTCAGACGGGTATATGAGATAAAAAAACGGGCTGACAGCAAGGCCCTCATTTGCCTGGTCGACTCAGCCGACCGTTTGCAACAGTATGTCAAACAAGTGCCTAATGTGGCATGGGATGTGATTGAATATGCCACCAAGCCACTTACCGTCATTTTTGATGAAGGCAAGAATCTGGCTCCCAACCTGCTGGCTGAAGACGGCAGTATAGGCATCAGAGTTACGCGCGAAGAATTCAGCCATCAGCTCTGTTACCGTTTTCAGAAAGCCATTGTGTCCACCTCAGCCAATATAAGTGGTGAACCGTCGCCGGCCAATTTCTCGGAAATCAGCGAAGAAATCAAGAATGCTGTCGACTATATCGCGGTAAGCCGCCGTAATGAGAAAAGCAAATCCACCCCGAGCAGTATCATCAAGCTTGGCGCCAACGGTGAAGTGAGCATTATCAGAAAATAAACGCACGGATTATGAGAAATACGGCCAGCAGACAATACACGTTATTCGAACGCCTGTTTATTTGGCGGCGAATGCATTTCAGCGAGCATAAATTCATCTTGCTATTAAGTTTTATTGTGGGTATTTTCACCGCACTTGCAGGCCTTCTCCTGAAATGGCTGATCCATCAGATCCAGTTTCTCTTAACCTATCAGTTTGATGTAACGGCTTCCAACCTGCTCTATCTGGTCTATCCCGTCATCGGTATTTTCCTGACCGGACTGTTCGTACGCTACATTGTCAAGGATGACATCAGTCATGGTGTCACCAAGATTCTATTTGCCATCGCCCGGAAACAGAGTCAGATCAAAAGTCACAATACATGGTCGAGCGTATTCGCCAGTGCCATTACCATCGGATTCGGTGGTTCGGTAGGTGCTGAAGCTCCAATTGTTCTGACCGGCTCTGCCATCGGATCCAATCTGGGCCGCATTTTCGGACTTAACAACAAGACCTTGATGCTGTTGGTAGGATGCGGAGCAGCCGGAGCCGTAGCAGGCATATTCAAAGCTCCGATAGCCGGTCTAGTCTTTACACTTGAGGTGTTGATGATTGACCTGACCATGGCCTCACTCCTACCCCTTCTGGTGTCCTGCGTAACAGCAGCCGGACTGACATTTGCTCTGTCCGGTACCAATACGATCTTTGAGTTTCATCTGCTTAACTCCTTTGCTGTCAACAAAATACCAGCCTACATCATGCTGGGTATTTTCTGCGGACTGGTGTCACTTTATTTCACGCGAACCATGAATTCCCTGGAAGACATTTTCCGTAAATACACCAATCCGTACATCAAACTACTCATTGGCGGATCCATGTTGAGCATTCTGATCTATCTGTTTCCGTCGCTTTACGGTGAAGGGTATGATCTTATCGACTTGCTGCTAAATGGTGAAGGACCTGAAGACTGGGATACGGCTATGGACAGTTCGCTCTTTTACGGTCACGGCAACCTGTTACTGCTTTATCTGGCACTTGTACTGATATTCAAGGTCTTTGCCTCAACTGCCACCAATGGTGGAGGAGGCTGTGGCGGTATCTTTGCTCCCAGTCTGTTTTTGGGATGTATATCGGGGTTCATTTTCTCCAGAATATGGAATATCAATGAAATCCTGCACATCAATCTTCCGGAACGTAATTTTGCCATGCTGGGCATGTGCGGTCTGATGAGCGGTGTGATGCATGCCCCATTGACAGGTATTTTCCTTATTGCAGAACTGACAGGTGGATATCAGCTTTTTATGCCATTGATGATCGTATCCGTATGTGCTTATCTGACCATCATTGCCTTTGAGCCTCACAGCATCTATTCCATGCGTCTGGCCAAAAAAGGCCAATTGCTGACCCATCATAAAGACCGTGCCATCCTGACTTTGATGAGCATGGATTCCGTTATCGAAAAATATGATGAATATCTTTATCCGGATATGGATCTCCGCCAACTGGTATCCTACATATCCAATTCAAGACGGGATGTCTTCCCCGTTGTAGACCGTCAGCATAAACTGGTCGGTATCGTCTATCTGGACAATGTCCGCCCCATCATGTTCCGCCAGGAACTCTACCACAGGTTTAAAATCAGTGAACTGATGAGCGAACCGGTGGCCCGACTCAATATCAACGATTCAATGGACGTTGTAGTCATGACTTTCGACAAGACTGGCATGTGGACTTTGCCTGTGGTTGATACAGAAGGAATCTTTATGGGCTTTATCCGTAAATCACGGGTTCTGACCAATTACCGCAAGACCATGGCCGACTTGTCTGATGATTAATTTAAATGATAATCTGGTATGAAAAAAGAAGAACTGAGAATAGTTTATATGGGTACACCGGAATTTGCGGTGGAAAGCCTCAAAAGCCTCGTCGAAGGTGGATATAATGTTGTGGGCGTCATCACTATGCCCGACAAACCGGTAGGACGTCATCAGGATACGCTTCAGGCCAGTCCGGTGAAACAATATGCAGTAGAACATGGTCTGCGCGTCCTGCAACCTGTCAAGCTGAAAGATGAAGCTTTTGTTGAGGAATTGCACGCATTGAAAGCTGACCTGCAGATTGTGGTGGCTTTCCGTATGCTGCCGGAAGTGGTATGGAACATGCCACGTTTGGGCACATTCAACCTCCATGCTTCCCTTCTGCCACAATACCGCGGAGCAGCCCCTATCAACTGGGCGGTTATCAATGGTGATACGGAAACCGGTATTACGACTTTCTTCCTAAAACATGAAATCGATACCGGCGAAATCATTCAGCAGGTCAAAATTCCTATTGCTGATACAGACAATGTGGGTATTGTGCACGACAAACTGATGACACTCGGTGCACAGCTTGTGACAGAAACTGTCGATCATATCCTTGACGGTAGCGTACATCCGATTCCACAGGAAAATGTCATCACAGACGAGCCACTCCGTCCTGCCCCGAAAATCTTCAAGGAAACATGCCGCATAGACTGGACAGGAAAGAACCTCAAACAAATATATGATTTCATAAGAGGACTTTCACCCTATCCTGCTGCATGGACAGAAATAGAAATGAAGGACGGCAAACGCCTCACGATGAAGATATATACGACTGAGAAAGAACCGGCCTCACATCAGTTTGCAACAGGCGAAATCATATCTGATGGCAAAAATTACATGAAAGTAGCTGTCAAGGACGGTTTCCTTAATCTGAAGGAAGTACAGCTATCCGGCAAGAAACGCATGAAGATTGAAGACTTTTTGCATGGTTTCCGCACTGACAATGTTAAAGGAATGATAGAATAAGTCTATATCAAGTTACTAATATACAATAAATAAGGTAACATATAAAAATAACAGAGAAGTTATCATCGGATTTTTCCTATGGTAACTTCTCTGTTATTTATATTCTACTGCGCTTGCATTGCCTCCTCAAGAGCCCGACACAGCTGATCAGGACAAGACGTAGACTTTACGCCACAACGTATCCCATCCAATTTACGTATGACATCTTCCACTTTCATTCCTCTCACCAAACTGGAAATTCCCTGAAGATTGCCATGACAACCGCCCTCGAAACGAACAGATTCCACAATACCTTTATTAATTTCCACCTCAATCACGCGACTGCAGGTACCTTTTGTCTGATAATAGTATTTCATGTCTTTATATTTAAATAAGTTTTAATATTTCTATTTGAACAGCTAAGAAACAAAATACAAAGATATGAATAGAAAATGAAAAATAAATACGAATGTTTTAAAAAACAGTTGTACACCCTTCAGCAGGATAGAAATTATGATTTTATGATCACCCTCTATATTTGTGAATCCATTCATTTCTTATCTGCTACAAACCTCCAAACTTAAATTTCTGTTTATACTGATTTAACCTTTTTGTAATCTATTAAACAAAAAGACAACATCAGAACATTATTATCGTTTCCAATATTCTCCAGTTTGTATTATATTTGCAGAAACATGTGCGACAAGAAGTCGTACAGGAATTGCTCGGTATCATGTTTGAACCTATTGTTCTGTTATCAATAATACCACACGATGAAAGTCGCATGTATTACTCTTAATGGGAAAAGCGGCAATAATGCCACCAGCCGAGATATATAAAATACATGAATAGGATCATGAAGATCATGATTAAAAATCTTTTCCCCAGGAACAATATAATCGAAATAAATCTGCCTGCAAGAAATTAGTTTTATAAACACAAAATAGTAATCATGAGAGAAAAAGAAATTCCAGTACTGCTCCTGACCGGTTATCTGGGCAGCGGAAAAACGACACTAGTCAACCACATTCTGGCCAATGAAAAAGGCATCAAATTTGCCGTTATTGTCAATGATATCGGTGAAGTGAATATTGATGCCGACCTGATCCAGAAAGGTGGAGTTGTCGGTAAAAAAGACGACAGTCTTGTTGCACTGCAGAACGGATGCATCTGCTGTACGCTTAAAGCCGATCTGATTGAACAGATCAACGAACTTTTGGAAACAGAACGTTTCGACTATATAGTCATTGAAGCCAGCGGTATCTGCGAACCCGAACCCATCGCACAAACCATTTGCTCTATTCCAAGACTTGGCAAAGAATATACACGTCATGGAATCTGTCGTCTGGACAGCATCACTACTGTTGTTGACGCCCTCCGCCTGCAAAGTGAATTTGCCTGTGGTGAAGAACTGACCAGAAACAACATAGATGAAGAAGATATTGAAAATCTGGTTATCCAGCAAATTGAATTCTGCAACATCATCTTGCTGAACAAAGCCAGCGAAGTACAACCGGAGGAACTGAAACGTATCCGGAAAATTCTGCAAACCCTCCAACCCGGTGCTGAGATCATCGAATGTGACTATGCCAATGTAGCACTGGAAAAACTGATTCACACTGATCTGTTCAACTTTGAACGTGTAGCAACATCAGCTGGATGGATTCGCGGTATCGAACGTTTGGCCACTGAAGAAGAAGAACTTGAAGCACATGGCAAGCATCATGAGCATACAGAGGAAGACCATGAAGTACACCACCATCATCACGACAATGAAGAGCATCACCACCACCACCATCATCATCACGAAGGCGGTGAAGTGGAAGAATACGGCATCGGAACTTTCGTATATTACCGTAGGCCTGCTTTCAAACTGCATAAATTCAATGAATTCATTTCCAAGCACTGGCCACGCAACGTAATACGTGCCAAAGGTATCTGCTACTTCAGTAACGATCGAGACATGTCATTCCTCTTCGAACAGGCCGGCACACAAAAACAGCTCCGTGAAGCCGGTCTCTGGTATGCCACAGCACCAGAAGAAGATCTGATCCAACTGATGCAACAGGAACCCGGACTGATGCATGACTGGGATGCCCAATATGGAGACCGAATGCAGAAAATCGTGTTTATCGGCCAACATCTCGACAAAGAGGCTATCGCAAAAGAATTGGATGCTTGTCTTGAATAAGCAGAAATCCGAACCCTGTATCGAAAAAGAATGATCCAGGTTTTGTATTAAACCAATTATCCCCAAATGAAGAAATCGTCTTGTCAGTTATCTCTATCTGGAGGATTTCTTCATTTTAAAATGTCATCCTATTCACCACTTATTTATTCCATGACCAGAAAGCCGGTACAGGCAAATGCATACCAGCCATAACCAGATGATGTGTCCGGGCATATTCCAAAAAATGGTGACGGGTCATCACTGCTGACTTCGGATTCATATCATAAGAAGCACAAATATCAGGATCAGCTATCTGAAGTGCAGCACCATGAACCAGATCCCCCACAATCAAAAAGTCACCAACCTCAAAAACAGTATGACCTGGTGTGTGTCCAACTGCATTTAAGGCAACGACATGTCCAGGCAACGTATCATTAAACTCAAACAGATGCAAATGCTCTTTATAAGCTGACATTGTCTTTCTCACCATATCTTTATTCTGATCCGGCATTGCCATCCAGGCTTCATACTCCACTTTTGAAGCATAGATCTCTGCATGAGGAAAAACAACCGTATCACCATGCATCATCCCTCCTATATGATCGCCATGAAAATGTGTCAGATAAATGTATTGGATATCATCTGGATCCACACCTAACGATTTGAGATTCGGAATCAAGCGGCTGTCTGGATTGCCTTTTCCCGTATCAAAAAGAATCTGGATGCTGTCCCGTTTAACCAGGAAAGCACTCATGGAAGATGGAATCCCGTCATTAATCTCCAAACTGTCTATAAGACGTTGTGGAATATCCTTAAACAGATTTAGAGGCATCAGATGATCGCCCACATTATCCTTAATCCACGTTATTTCCACATCATTACTCGATATAGTCTTGACTTCCACATTATCAGTTACAGAATCTGTTGCAGACGCCATATCCACTTTTTTCTGATTATGATCATGACACGCTGATAATAAAGAGGCCAGTATACCTAACCACAAACATTTTCTTAAACTATTCATAATAAATATTTTAATATAAACATATTCATTGAACAATTTGCTTCTCACAAATACAAAGATAGTCTTTATTCTTAAAAAAACATGATATCCATATCAAAGAATACGATCAAATTCTCATTCAAAATATTCTTAATTAGAACCTGGTAACATCTGAATAATTAGTCAAACGTTTGACTAATTTAAAAGAAAAGATTACCTTTGCATCACAAATTCAAGACCGAAACTTTCAAAAATGGAAATGTCTGAAAATCCAGGATCCAGATCATGTATTCTACAGCTGATCCGTACACGTATGGCTTCACGCCAAGCCATGCAACGTTTACTGAAAAATTCAGGCGCAGGTATTACCTTTGAAATGCTTCAGGTTATGAGCTGCCTTTGGAATGAACAAGGTATCAGCCAACAGATTTTAGCCGAACGCATCGCTAAAGACAAAGCCTGCCTGACCAGCCTGATCGGTAATCTGGAACGAAAAGGATATGTTTGTCGGCATGAAGATCCTAAAGACCGACGCAACAAATTAGTTTATCTGACAGAAAAAGGGGAAGAATTCCACCAATGGATTGCCCCTACCCTTACGGCTTATTATAAAAGAATAGAACACCTGTTAGGCCATGACAAACTCAGTCAGACAGAAGAATTGTTAAAGGAATTACAGCATGCTATTGAAACATATTAAAAAGTACATTTTCATCTTATGTACTCCCATACTGCCAACTCCATATATTCAGGCTTCAGAACAAGATACACTCAATCTGAATATTGAGCAGCTTTTCGAACGAGCCTCATCCTATCACCTGCATCTGGCAGCAGACCGTATTAAAGAACAGATTGCAGACAAACAAGCCCAAACTGCACGCAATTCACGTCTGCCGGAAATCAATATAGGACTTCGGGGTGGTTATCTGGGACAGCCGATTGTATGGCAAAACGGTCTAAGTCATGCCACACATCCAGAATCACCAGACTGGCAACAAAACTATGCCATTGACTTCAGTCAACCTCTTTATCAAGGTGGAAAAATACGCTATGCCATCCGACAGGCTGACCTGCAGAAGGAACTGGCCAGACTGCAAACCTCTGCTGATGCAGCAGACATCAAACTGGCCTTGCTCCAACAGTATCTGGATCTTTTCAATCTCTACAAACAGCATCTGGTACTGAACCGCAATATTGAAGAATCCGAACGGCGCCTGAAGGATATCCGACGCATGAAAGCTGAAGGCCTTATCACAAACAATGATGTTTTGCGTAGTGAAATGCAATTGACGGATGATCGCCTTTCCGTAAAGGAAACAGAAAACAATATCCATATTATATCTCAGAGACTCGATATTCTTTTAGGATTAGACGAACGGCTTCTATTGGTACCCGACACCACATTACTCACCCGGGAATACCGGGTCGGCACTTATCATGATTATGTTGAGCACGCACTACTATCGGATCCTTCAATGCAGCTACTGCAGAAACAGACAGAACTGGCTGTCAACAATACCAATCTCACGCGTGCCGGACAATTACCCCAATTATCACTTACAGCATCCAATACCCTGGCCCGACCAATATCGCGTACTTTGGCTGATCTTTACAACAACTGCTGGAATATAGGATTATCCTTTTCGTATCCGATTTCATCCCTTTATCATAACCGGCATAAAATGAAAGAAGCCCAACTGAATGTCCGTCTGGCTCACAATGCAGAAGAACAGAAACAACAAAACATACACATGGACATACAAACGGCCTTACTCAAACACAAGGAAGCCATAGATCGGGTGGAAGCATTAAAACTGTCTGTAAAACAGGCTGAAGAAAATTACCGCATCATGTATAACCGCTATATGAACCAGTTGACAATCCTAACCGACCTGCTTGACGCTGACAATCTTCGACTCAATGCCGAGTTAAAACTGACAACGGCGCGTACTCAGGTCATTTATACCTACTACACATTGCAACGGGCTGTCGGTGCTTTATAACCAATTCTAAAAATAAAATCAACTATGTCTGTACTCCAACTGAAATACAAACGCCTGAAACGACAAAAACGACGCAATATTATTCTTAACGTTATCTGCATTCTAATAGCCGGATCAGGATTGACCTGGACAGCCCATTATTTCTGGCGCTATATTAATTATGAAATCACCAATGACGCTTTTGTCGACCAATATATAGCACCTGTCAATGTACGAGTAGCCGGATATATCAAGGAAGTCCGTTTCAAGGAGCATCAGTCTGTCAATGCCGGCGACACTCTGGTTATCCTTGATAACCGCGAATACCTCATCCGTCAGAAAGAAGCACAGGCATCGCTGTTAGATGCCAAAGGATCACAGGAAGTCTTGTCGTCCGGTATAAAAACCTCACATACCCGCATAGCCGAACAGGATGCCAACCTGGCAGAAGCTCAGGCCATACTCTGGCAGGCAGAACAGGACTATCACCGTTATGAAAGGCTGCTGAAAGAAGAATCCATACCCGAACAGCAGTTTGATCAGGCCAAAGCCAACTATGAGGCTGCACGGGCAAGATATGAAGCCCTGCTGCGTCAGAAAGAAGCAGCCCATTCACAATACGATGAAACCAATAAAAAACAAGTGAACGTAGAAGCCGGAATCCTAAGAGCCGAAGCTGCACTGGACCTGGCCAACCTGAATCTCTCGTATACGGTTGTTACAGCTCCATACAGCGGTTATATGGGAAGACGTACCCTGGAAACCGGACAATACGTCAATGCCGGACAAACCTTGTCCTACATTGTCCGGCAATCCGGCAAATGGATCACTGCCAATTATCGTGAAACCCAAATAGCCAATATCTACATCGGACAACCCGTACGCATCAAAGTAGACGGACTGCCGGGCCGCATACTCCATGGCCATGTTACAGCCATATCAGAAGCGACAGGATCCAAATATTCACTCGTCCCGACAGACAATTCAGCCGGTAACTTTGTCAAGGTACAGCAGCGTATTCCCGTACGTATTGATTTCGATCGCATAGACGATAAAAGTATGGAATTGTTGCGAGCCGGCATGATGGTAGAAACTGAAGCATTGAAAAGAAAATGAAAACAGCCCGCGAACTTGAGATCCCGGCACGCTCCTGGGTACCAGACAGCATGGCTATTGCCACCCTGTTCCTGATCATGCTTCCTATTGCCATGCTCAACGGCACCTATACAGGTAGCATGGTAGAAGTATCCAGCACATTGGGAGTCTATACGGAAGACATTACCATCGGCTACTACGCAGCTTCTGCCGGTATGGCCGTATCTTATCCAATCGTCCCCAAGATTCTGAATGCCCTCTCCAGCAAATCACTTCTGCTTATCGACCTTAGCCTTCAATTCTTACTAAGCTGCTTTTGTGCCAGACAAGCCAACATAGAACTGCTGATCGGCACAAGTTTCATTATTGGATTCCTCAAGGGTTTTCTGATGTTGTGGGTCATCAGACGGATCAAATTTGTTTTCAGCCCTGGAGATGTCCGCAGTGAATTCTATGCCTATTTCTATCCTCTTGTTTTTGGTTGCGGACAGCTTTCCATGGTTATCACCGCCTTATTGGCCTATCATTACGACTGGAAGTACATGTATTATTTCATGATGTTGCTTCTGCTCATAGCCATTCTGGCTGTCATCATATTTTTCCGCAATGACCGTCCTTCACGCCCAATCCCCTGGAAAGAATTACATCCTCGCGAAATGCTTATCATTTCCACGGGACTGCTCATGCTTATTTATGTCATCACTTATGGTAAAACATTAGACTGGATGGCTTCATCAAGGATCTGCATCTATATCGTAATAGCTCCACTTCTTGTCGCTATTTTTCTGTGGGAGCAGTTTCATTCCCCACATCCATACGTCAGTCTGAAACCCTTGTTTCAGTGGAAAGCCATATTGGGCTATTTCTACATGATGCTGGTCATGTTTTTCAGTACATCCACCAGCCTTCTTACCAGTTATCTGACAACAGTACTGCACGTAGACAATACACATAGCTTTACGCTATATATCTGGCTCATTCCCGGCTATCTGGCAGGTGCCATAATCTGTTTCTGGTGGTTCCGATGGCAACGGTGGCGTTTCAGATTCCTGATAGCTGCCGGTATGGGATGTTTCGCACTGTTTTTCGGAATACTTTATTTTGGGGTATCACCGGACAGTACTTATGAAATGCTCTACCTGCCCATGTTTGTACGCGGTTTGGGCATGCTTACGCTGATCATCGCCTTTGCACTTTTTGCCGTCGAGGACCTGCATCCCAAATATCTGCTCTCAAACGCATTTTTCCTTATCACATTCCGGTCCGTACTGACACCAGTCATTGCATCTGCATTTTATAACAATGCCCTTTATCACTTACAACAAAAATACATGGTAAAACTTTCCGAAAATTTCTCTGGAACCGATATTCTGGCAGCCAACAAGTGGCAGACGGCATTAAACTCCAGTCTTGCGGAAGGTCACAGCATGAACGAAGCCACACAGATGGCTACAAACACACTTTACAATGTGTTGCAGCAACAAAGTACCCTATTGGCACTTAAGCATCTGTTGGGCTGGCTTTTTTTAATTACACTTGTCATTGCTGTCATTTCAAGATTCATCCCTTTCCACAAGACTGTACGTGTACCTGTTATCCACACGGGAGAAGACATGGTATAAAACGCACTCCACTAGTCGGACAAACCACACAAGTCAGGCAAAATTACCACGTGTGGATACCGGCACAATTCCTCTCTCGTGGTCATACCGTGAAGCACTCCTGCAAAATCAACTCCTGCCGCACGGGCGGTTTCTGCATCCACAATGCTATCACCCACATAAAGGACTTCTTGTGGACTGACGCCCAAAACAGACAACGCGTGACGAAGCCCCTCCGGATCAGGCTTAGGACAGCTCACATCTTCCCCGCCAACCACAATATCCAGAAAATCTTCTGATAGATACTGGCTCATGAGTTCCCATATCCGGTAACGGTATTTGGTAGAAATAATACCCAGCCTCGCTCCATTTTCTTTCAAACGTTTCAGGACCTGAATGGTCTCAGGAAACAGTTTTGTGTTGACTGTCATATATTGGTCTGCTTCTCTCACATATTCCTTCCTGTAAAGTGCCAGGGTCTCGGCATCAGTAATACCGGTCATAATAGAAAAGGACTGCTCGAGCGTCTTGCCAATGGTTCGTTTGATCGTCAGGTCGTCTACCTGATCATATCCGTGTTTGGTCAACACATTGCGAAAACACTGAACGATTCCACGCGAAGAATCCACTAATGTATAATCAAAATCAAAAAGATAAACCGAATAAAGTTTCATTTTCTTTCCGACATTTATTATTAAACTTTTCCAATACCAACATCTGCATTAAAAAAGCGGAAGGATGCCAAGTGCATTCTTCCGCTTTTCAATATTTAATTATACTGTCATATATATACTATAACTTACGCCTCTTCCGGTTTCATATTAGTATAAACAGTCTGTACATCATCGAATTCCTCCAGACGGTCAACCATTTTGTTGATTGTTTCACGCTCTTCGGGAGTAACCTCCTTCAGGTCATTCGGAATATAGGTAAACTCACCACCGACATCCTCGAATCCCTGCTCTTCCAGATGCTTCTGAATAGCACCGTAGCTCTTAGGATCACCATAGATTGTCACTGTTCCTTCTTCTTCATCCAAATCGTAGTCTTCCTCTACTCCATAATCAATCAGATCCAGAATCAACTCATCCATATCAACATCAGCCTTCTTCTTGAAAGTGAATACACACTTATGGTCGAACAAATAAGCCAATGAACCCATATTTCCGAGTGTACCGGAGAATTTATTAAATACAGAACGTACATCAGCAACAGTACGTGTAGGATTATCCGTAAGTGTATCTACGAATACAGCAATACCATGAGGACCATAACCTTCATAAGTCATGCCTTTATATTCACTCTGGTCCTTACCCATTGCGTTCTTGATAGCACGCTCGATATTATCCTTCGGCATGTTTTCACGCTTACAAGTCGCAATAATTGAACGTAATGTCGGATTGTTTTCAGGTTCCGGTCCACCTGCCTTTACAGCAATGGCGATCTGTTTACCCAGTTTAGTAAATGTTTTGGCCATGTGGCCCCATCTTTTCAGCTTTGCAGCTTTTCTATATTCAAATGCTCTTCCCATTGGAATTTAATTTTTATTGAAGTTATCTTTTGAATTTCTCATTTTATAATTCAGCCAAAGACCATACACGATCAATACGACGGTTGGAATAACCAGTGCTCGTGTATATCCCTGAAAGGTGATCTGCAACAACCAGCAGAATACCAGTATGTAATACACCACCTTAGCTACTACCAGGCCCTTCATGATCGGGATTATCTCAGTTTGGCACCAAGCTTGGTTTCGAGACTGGCAATCAGCTTATTCATGATGGCATCGATCTGCTTGTCATTAAGCGTTTTCGTTTCATCCTGCAGAATAAAGTTGACGGCATAGCTCTTCTTTCCGGCTTCCAGATTCTTTCCTTCATATACATCGAAAAGTCTGACTTCCTTCAGAAGTTTCTTTTCCGTAGCATAAGCCACTTTCTCTATTTCTGCAAATTCCACTTGCTTGTCGAGCAATAAGGCCAAGTCACGGCTTACTGCCGGGAATTTACTGATTTCCTTATAGCTTACGACATTATTCTTAGTAGCCTTCATCAGAAGTTTCCAGTTCAGATCGGCATAATATACTTCATTGTCTACATCCAAAGCCTTTTGAATCTTATGACTGACAATACCCATCATCACTAGAACCTTTCCGCCTCTATTCTGAATCTCAAGTCCCTTTGCGAACAAATCATTCTTACTTTCTGCAAAAACCAGATTTCCGAAGTTCACGCCCAATCGCTGCAATATGTTCAACACATAAGCCTTGAGTTCATAAAAATTGCTGTCCTCATCCGGATGAGCCCAAGAACCAGACACCCGTTTGCCAGTTACCCACAGACCCAGATGATAATCTTCAGAATAAGCATCAAGTACATGTTTGATCACCTCTGGATCACGACTGCTGCTTACACCAGGAATGATATCCGGACATTTGTTTTCCTTATGGAAATAATAGCAATTACCAAATTCAAAGAATTTCAAGTCCGCATTCTTGCGATTGGCATTATGGGCAATGCACTCCAATCCGCCAAACAGAAGGGTCTGACGCATGGAATTCAGATCTGAACTCAACGGATTGATCAATTTAACCAAATTCTCTGATGGATAAGATTCCAGTCCGTCGTAATAGGCAGAACGGTTCAGTGAATTGTTAAGAATCTCATTGAATCCGCATCCGACAAGCTGTTCTGCTATAATATTCTGAAGTTTATGACTCTTGTCTTCATCACCCTTGACATTGAGAGTTGATTTTACGGCAGACGGTATTTCCACATTATTATATCCGTATATACGCAAAATATCTTCCACCACATCGCACGGGCGCTGCACATCCACACGATAAGCCGGAATCTGCAATTTAATACCATTTGCAGTCTCTTCCAGAATCTTCATCTCCAGACTTGTCACAATACTCTTGATTGTTTCTGCACCGATCTCTTTACCAATCAATGCATGAACATAATCATATTCCAAGTCAACAAAGAAATCAGGAAGAGGATTGGGATAAACATCCTTGATTTCCATGGCAATCTCACCTCCTGCCAACTCACGGCAAAGAATGGCAGCCTGTTTCAAGGCGTATATTGTACCGTTAGGATCGATACCACGTTCAAAACGGAATGAAGCATCCGTACTCAATCCGTGACGACGGGCACTCTTACGAATCCATGTCGGATTGAAATAGGCACTTTCAAGCAATACATTGCGGGTTGTTTCATAAGTACCGCTTCCCTTACCACCGAACACACCGGCTATACACATCGGCTCTTCCGTATTGCAAATAGCCAGATCACGTTCACTAAGCTTATGTTCCACGCCATCCAGTGTTACAAACGGAGTTCCTTCCGGCATTGTCTTCACTACGATCTTGTTACCTTTGATCATATCCGCATCAAAGCAATGCAACGGCTGACCATAAGCAAACATGATGTAGTTTGTGATATCCACGATATTGTTGATCGGACGCAAACCGATAATACGTAACTTATCCTGCAACCATTCCGGACTCTCCTTAACTTCGCAGTTCTTAATTGTCACTGCACAATAACGCGGACAAGCCTCTGTATTCTGAACTTCAACTTCATAGTCCAGATCATGATTGTCCACACTAAAGTTCTCGCATCCGGGACGGTGAATTGAAGTCTGATAACCATTCTGAACCAACCATGCATACAAGTCACGCGCTACGCCGTAATGAGAGCAGGCATCCGCACGGTTAGGCGTAATATCCACTTCTATCAGATAATCGCTTTTCAGCTGATAATATTCTGCAGCAGGAGTTCCGGGCACAGCCTCTTGAGGCAAAACAATAATTCCGTTATGATCAGTACCGATACCGATTTCATCTTCCGCACAGATCATACCGTTACTTTCCACTCCTCTGAGTTTTGATTTCTTGATGGTAAAACATTCATCTCCATCATACAGTTTACAACCAAGGGTTGCAACCACTACTTTCTGTCCTGCAGCCACATTGGCGGCACCACATACGATCTGCACCGGATCACCTTCTCCCAGGTTAACCATGCAAATATGCATATGATCCGAATTTGGATGGGGTTCACATGTCAATACTTCACCAATAACCAGTCCTTGCAAACCACCCTTGACCGGCTGTACTTCTTCTACGCTACCTACTTCAAGTCCTTCTGAAGTCAGGGCATCAGCGACTTCCTGAGCAGTCAGATCAAAATCGACATACTCTTTCAGCCAATTATAAGAAATATTCATATCTTGATAAATTAATTTATTTCGAAATAACGCGCAAAATTACATTTTTTCATGCAAAATTGCAAGAAGAAAGCCGACAAAGCCTCATGTAATTTACAATCACCAAGAGCTTGGCATCTTCTCTTTCCTTCAGCTTACACTAAAAAGGTGTAGAATTGTCCGGCAAGGGTCCTCCAAAGGGCGAGTTCATGCCTTCAGGAGGAATCATATCCGAAGAAGGAAGAGGCACATTGCCGTCATTCATTTTCGAACCATACACTGCCGTTTCACCCGGCATCGGGATATAGGCATCCTCATCAGGATCCTGAAAGCGGGCATACTCACCACGGAATTTAAGCAAAACATCACCTACCGCACCATTACGATGCTTGGCAATAATGATCTCTGCCATACCATGCAGATCACGTCCCTTGTCATCCTGGTAAATCTTATAATACTCCGGACGATGAATAAAACAAACCATATCGGCATCCTGCTCTATGGCACCCGATTCACGAAGGTCACTCAACTGAGGACGTTTGCCTTCTATACCTTCACGGCTCTCCACTCCACGGTTGAGCTGACTCAACGCTATGATCGGAATATTCAATTCCTTGGCCAGTCCTTTCAGCGAGCGAGAAATCGTACTCACCTCTTCCTGACGGCTTCCGAATGACATACCGCTGGCATTCATCAGCTGAAGATAGTCTATCATGATAATCTTCACACCATGTTCACGCACCAGACGACGGGCTTTGGTACGCAGTTCGAATACTGACAAGGAAGGCGTATCATCTACATAAAACGGCGCATCATAAAGCTGGGTAATCTTACTGTCGAGCTGTCCCCATTCATAAGGTGCCAACTGACCGCTTTTGATTTTTTCACCCGGAATCTCACATACATTGACAATCATACGGTTGACCAGCTGCACATTGCTCATTTCAAGAGAAAACATCGCACACGGGATCTTCATGTCTACAGCCATTTTCTTGGCCATCGAAAGCACAAATGCCGTTTTACCCATAGCAGGACGGGCTGCAATAATAATCAGATCGGAATTCTGCCATCCTGACGTCATCTTGTCCAGTTTCTCAAACCCACTGCTCAAACCACTCAGTCCGTCACTTCGCGCTGCCGCTTTCTGCAACATCTCATAAGCTTCATGAATAACCGGATTGATCTGGGTGTAATCCTTTTTCATGTTCTGCTGGGATATTTCGAAAAGCTTGCCTTCGGCTTCCTGCATCAGGTCATCCACGTCCACTGTCGCATCAAAAGCCTTGGTCTGAACCTGACTGGTAAAGGTTATCAGTTCACGGGCCAGAAATTTCTGTGCAATGATGCGGGCATGATATTCTATATGGGCAGAAGAAGCGACCTTACCGCTCAATTGTGTTACATAAAAAGGTCCCCCTACTTCATCCAACTTACCCATGGTATTGAGTTGCTCGGTAACAGTCAGAATATCCACCGGCTTTTGCTGGATGTTCAACGTACGAATGGCTTCATATATCAACTGATGCCTGTGATCATAAAAACTTTCCGGACGGAGAATTTCACTGACCAGAGAATAGGCATCTTTCTCTATCATCAAAGCTCCCAGAACGGCTTCTTCCAATTCCACGGCCTGGGGCTGCACATGACCGTAGGCATCCTCCTGCGGCACATTCACACTGCTACGGCTGGTTCTGCGACCAGTTTTTCTCACTTCTGCCATAAAAAACGATTTTGCAGCAAAGATACAATAAAGAAACGAAAAACCGCTAAGGAGTATCGCTCTAAAAAGAAAGAAAAATACAGTTGATGACTTGCAGTCTCCGGAAACCGGCACAAACCGGCCTCCTCTTTATTTAACACCTTACTCTACAAATTCCGCATATTGTTTCTCATCTGAGGCATAACACTCATGTCTTTTACTTATAAACATAACATAATGAATTTCAACAAGAAACAAACATGCAATGTTTCACACTAAAAAACTTATGTAACACTGAAAAAACGATATTCTCCAAAATCCGTTTATGTTTTTTCCCTATCATTTCCTGTCTCAGTCTTGACATAATCTCTTATCAACCGTACAGTAACTGATAAAAAAAGATCAGTCTGCAACCTACCGTTTTATTTTAACCACAAATTGACATAGCTGATCAAACAAAAAAAAGCATCTGTTTCATCATTGATCAAATCTCATTGGAACATTTCAACCTCAGTATCCTTTCATGTATCAAAATGCAAAATAAATGATACATCATAAAAACCCCATCTTGAATATTTAATTTATTTTTGTCATACGATTTACGGAAGCAATTTCCCATATCGAATCATAATCCTATAATTAATCACAGCCATTTCTATTCCCAATGGCATAATCTATAAAAACTATGAATGCAAGAACAGGAATTACCGGACTTCTCTTAACCTTTTCCGGAGTATTGGCAGCCCAACAGGCCAATTTATCATCTCAGTCAATCAACATGCCGGTCATACAGACCAAGTACACGGCCGACCCGGCACCCTACGTTTACAACGACACAGTCTTTCTCTACACCACACACGACGAAGACAATGCAGAAGGTTTCAACATGAAAGACTGGTTGCTTTATACTTCTACCGACATGGTCAACTGGCAGGACCGTGGTGCCGTAGCATCTCTGAAAGATTTCAAATGGTATAAAGGTGACAATGGCGCATGGGCCGAATGTGTAGTCGAGCGCAACGGCAAATTCTATATGTATTGTCCCATTCATGGTCATGGCATAGGTGTTCTTGTAGCAGATTCACCTTATGGTCCTTTTAAGGATCCTATCGGAAAGCCTCTGGTATGGCAAAAGGAACATTGGGAGGACATTGATCCTTCAGTCTTTATAGATGATGACGGTCAGGCATACATGTACTGGGGAAATCCCAATGTCTATTATGTCAAACTTAACGAAGACATGATATCCTATTCGGGAGAAATTGTCAAACTGCCGAGAATTGACGACTATCAGGAAGGCCCATGGTTCTACAAACGCAACGGTCACTATTACCTGGCTTTTGCTTCCACGTGTTGTCCTGAAGGTATCGGCTACGCCATGAGCGACAAGGCCACCGGTCCTTGGGAATATAAGGGACATATCATGAACCACACGCCCCGTACACGCGGTAATCATCCGGGCATCATTGACTATAAAGGAAAATCTTACTGTTTCGGTCTGAATTATGATCTGTTACGACTCGAAACCAGCCGACATGCAGAACGCCGATCCGTATCCATTGCAGAAATGGAATACAATCCGGACGGAACGATCCGCGAATTACCTTATTTCCAGGACTGCAAGCTCGAACAGATCGAACATTTCAATCCGTACCGAAAGGTAGAAGCTGAAACCATGGCTTGGGGATACGGATTGAAGACAACTCCCAAGAATCTCTGGAGCAGAGACAAGTGGAACCAGCTCGTCACAGACATTGATGATGGCGAATACCTGATGCTTAAGGGTGTGGATTTCAACAAGGGTACTTCTTCATTCAAGGTCAGTGCATCCTGCCATCTTTATGGAGGAACCATGGAAATCCGGATAGATTCTCCGGAAGGTACTTGTCTGGGTTCAATTGAAATCACCAACACAAAAAGCGAGCTCAAGACTTTCGAAACCGAACTGAAAAACATAAACGGTGTACATGATCTTTACTTTGTTTTCCACGGCAGCAAACAGCAAAAAAGAAATCTTTTCATGCTGGACTGGTGGGAAATCAAATAATTCTCTATCTCCATATCAAAACGGACAAAATTACCTAAACATATAAAACTTAATCTAAAAAGAATATCAACACATGAAAACCAAACATCTTAAAACAGGACTAACATTACTGTTCTCTATGGCTCTTGCCTCGCAGTCTGTCATGGCACAACGTCCGATCATACAGACCAAATTTACAGCAGATCCGGCACCGCTGGTCTATAAGGATGTCGTTTATCTGTATACTGGCCATGATGAAGATTACGCACCTGAAGGCATGGCTGGTTTCAGGATGAAAGACTGGCTTCTGTACACTTCCACCGATATGGTCAACTGGACCGACCACGGCCCGATTGCCGATCTTCACAATTTCAAATGGGCAGATCCCGGTAACGGAAGTTGGGGCGGTTATGAAAATGGCGCCTGGGCTCCCCAATGTGTGGAACGCAACGGTAAATTCTATTTTTATTGTCCTGTACAAGGCCGTGGTATCGGTGTTCTGGTCGCCGACAGCCCGTTCGGTCCGTTCAAGGATCCGCTGGGCAAACCTCTGATCGGAAGCAATTACGACAGTATCGACCCCACTGTACTGATTGACGATGACGGACAGGCCTATCTCTATTGGGGAAATCCCAATCTTTGGTACGTCAAGCTTAATGAAGACATGATATCTTATTCCGGCGAAATCACCAAGGATCCGCTCATCCGCAAGGAGAAAGGCAAAAAAGACCCGTTCCATTATCAGGAAGGCCCATGGGTATTTAAAAAGAACGGCCATTATTATAATGCCTATGCCAGCACCTGCTGTCCTGAAGGTATCGGATATGCCATGGCCGATTCACCAATTGGTCCGTGGGAATTCAAGGGCTACATCATGAAACCCAACGGACGTTCATCAGGCAACCATCCCGGAATAATCGACTATAAAGGCAAGTCTTACGTCTTCGGATTTAATTATGAACTCAATTTTGCCATTACCGACATTCACCACGAAAGGCGCTCCATCTGTGTAGCCGAAATGGAATTCAACCCCGACGGCACCATCAAAGAGTTACCGTGGTGGAAAGAAGGCAAGGCGGTTACACCTGTTGGCAACCTGAATCCGTTCCAACGCACTGAAGCCGAAACCATGGCTTGGAGTGAAGGTGTCAAGACCGGTCAAGACGAAGAAAACGGCATTTACATCACTTCCATCCATAATGGTGACTACATCGAAATAGACGCGGTCGACTTCAAGAAAGGAGCCAAACGTTTTCAAGCCAATGTAGCCTCCTTCGTAAAGGGAGAAATCGAAATCAGACTGGACAGTCCGACCGGAACTCTCTTAGGAACATGCCCTATCAAACCTACCGGAGGTACCGATTCATGGAAAACCTTCGAATGTGACCTGGAAAAAACAGGTGGTATCCATAACCTTTTCCTCGTATTCAAGGGAGGTGATGGCGAACTGTTCAATTTCAACTGGTGGAAATTCAAGAAATAAAACAACAGCCGAAAGAAGAATGCACCGTATTTACTCTTTCGGCTGGTTAAATTGGATATGAAGCCAACAACAAACAATCTCTGCCAATCTAATAACCAATTATTTAAATAACCATTATGAAACGTATCTGTATATATGTTGCATTAAGCCTGCTTATCAGTACCAGTCAGGCACAGACATTTCAGCGGACAGAAAATGGCATCAAAACAACGGTAGCCGATCCTAACGTTAATGTTGAGATTCAATGGTTCACACCGGGAAGTCTCAGAGTTCTCAAGACGCCACAAGGCCAAAACGTAGAAAAGAAAAGTTTGTCCGTCATTGCCCAACCGGCCAAAACGGATCTCCGCGTAACCTCATCCGGTGATGGCCTCATCACAATGAAAAGCCAATCTCTTACCGTCACACTTGACACCAAAAACGGCACACTGACTTATGCCAAACCAGACGGAAGCATCTTACTGAAAGAACTGAAAAACGACCGGCCTTTTACGAAAACCAATGATGCCGGCCGACAGACTTATATTGTTTATCAGGGTTTCCAAACCGATAAGGAAGAAGGACTTTACGGCCTTGGCCAATTACAGAACGGTAAAATGATGCAACGCAACATGACCAAGGTTCTGGCACAAGGTAACGTAGAAGATGTTTCACCCATTTTCCAGTCTACCAAAGGATATGGCGTTTACTGGGACAATTACTCAGCAACCACCTACACCGACAATAATCAGGAAACCTCTTTCAGTTCCGTAGTAGGCGACTGTATTGATTATTATTTCATGTACGGCCAGTCTGCCGACGGAGTCATTGCAGCAGTCCGCCACCTGACTGGAGAAGTACCAATGATGCCGCTTTGGAGTTATGGTTTCATGCAAAGCAAGGAACGTTATAAAAGCCAGGATGAAACTGTCGGTGTGGTAAGGAAATACCGTGAACTGGGAATTCCTTTGGACTGTATTATCCAGGACTGGCAATATTGGGGAAACAACTATTTGTGGAATGCCATGGACTTCCAGAATCCGTCATTCAGCCGTCCGAAAGAAATGATCGACAAGGTTCATGACATGAACGCCCGCATGATGATCTCCATCTGGTCTTCTTTTGGTCCTGCCACAAAACCTTATCGCGCAATGGACAAGGAAGGCATGCTCTTCGACATCGAGACATGGCCACAATCAGGTGTTGAAGGCTGGCCTCCTAATTTGGACTATCCTTCTGGTGTACGGGTATACGACTGTTACAACCCCAAAGCACGCGATATTTACTGGGATCATCTGAATAAAGGCATTTTCCAGCTGGGCATGGACGGATGGTGGATGGATTCAACGGAACCTGACCATTTTAACCAAAAAGACAGCGATTTTGACCATCAGACTTATCTGGGCTCATACCGCAGTGTACGCAATGCCTACCCTCTCATGACTGTAGGAGGAGTATACGATCATCAACGTGCCACCACAAGTGACAAGCGCGTCATCATCCTGACACGTTCCGGTTTCCTCGGACAACAACGCTACGCCTCCAATGTATGGTCTGGTGACGTATCATCATCATGGGATTCTTTCCGTAAACAAATTACAGCCGGACTGAATTACTCTCTGACCGGTATGCCGCATTGGAATTCAGACTTGGGCGGTTTCTTCGCAGGTTCTTACAACACAAGCTGGGCTGACAACACGGCCACCAAAAATCCGATGTATCAGGAACTATATGTACGCTGGTTGCAATTCGGTACGTTCTGTCCGATGATGCGTAGTCACGGTACCGACGTTCCACGTGAATTCTACTGGTACGGTAAAAAGGGCGAACCGGTATATGATGCACTTGTAGATGCAGTCAAGCTCCGCTACAGCCTGTTGCCTTATATCTATTCCACCTCTTGGGACGTTTCACACAGACAGTCCACCTTCATGCGCGCACTCTTCATGGACTTTATTGATGACAAGCAATGCTGGGATATCACCAACGAATATATGTTCGGCAAAGCTTTCCTTGTCGCACCGGTTGCACAGGCACAATATACTCCTGAAACCGTACAGAAAGACCTGAAGGAAAACGAAGGTTGGAACCGCGACAACAAGGGTACCAGTACGTCTGCTCCCACCTCTGTTGACTTCACCCAGTCCAAACAGATGGAAGTATATTTGCCGGCTGGCACAAAATGGTATAACTACTGGACTAACGAAACAGCCGAAGGAGGTCAGAAAATATCTGTCAAGACCACATTCAACCGCATTCCGCTCTTCGTCCGCGCAGGAAGTATCATTCCCGTCGGTCCGGATGTACAGTATTCCGGAGAAAAGAAATGGGATCATCTTACACTCTGCGTCTATCCCGGAGCTGACGGCAGTTTCACACTTTACGAAGATGAATTCGACAACTACAATTACGAAAAAGGAGCTTATTCTGAAATACCGATGACATGGAACAATGCCAAGCGTACACTGACAATCGGTAAACGTCAGGGTGAATTCAACGGCATGCTCGACAAACGTCAGTTCACCGTCAGAACGGCCAACGGTCTGGAAAAGACAGTGACCTATACAGGTAAGAAAATACAGGTCAAGCTTTAAAAGACTCAACTGAGAACAGTTCCCGATAAAAAAATGATTCCTTTGTGAATTCCGGTTTCCCAACCTCTATTCAACAAAGGAATCATTTTTATTGTAAGTGATCAGAGATTAAGGCTCTAATCCCCATTTAAATACTGCAACACCTTACCGCTGATCTGGAGGAGTGAAATCTCACACATCTTCGTATCATATTCTGCTGTCAGAATACGTTCTTCCGCATCCAGCAGACTTTTTTGGGCTTCACGCATTTCTATTCCGGAAAGACCACCGTCAAGATAACTTTGGTAAGCTACCTCATAATTATCCTGAGCCGCTATGATGTTTTCACGTTCCAGGAGCAGAACCTGCCAGTTATTCTGATAAGCCTGCCACAGATTGTGCAACTGAGATTTAAGCGCCAGCTTCAGGTTTTCTCTTTCCAGTTCGGCATAATCAACAGCCAGTTCCGCATTCCGTTTCTGCATTTTCCTTTTGCCGTCGAACAGATTAAAGCCGATTGTCAGTCCGGCATTCAGTCCCCAGTTGTCACGCTGTCTTGTCGTTGATACGGCATATTTGTTCAGCGTATACCCATATCCGGCGTTCAAACGCAAATAAGGATAGTCGCGCGACATGACTTTCTTGTAATCCATACGTGCCAGTTCGGTATTCTGACCCGCCTCCAGCAAGGAGGCATTCGTTTCAAGAGTAGACACCCACAGACTTTCGAAATCCAGATTCGGATTCACGTCAATTGTCGTGTCACGGATACCCACAAAAGCCGTCACATCATCATTACCCATCAGTTCATTAATCTTGATGAGCGAAGTTTTCAAGGCTTCCTGCTGACGCATGTACTGCGCGCTGTCGGCATTGAAATCCACCTTGGCCTGCAAATAATCCAATCCGGAATTATCACCGATATTATAGCGCAATTCGACAATACGCATGCGCTCCTTGGAGAGCGACATGGCGTATCTGAAATTCTTCAAACGGATTTTTTCCTGAATGAAATTATAATATTCGGCTGTAAGGGCAGACACAAAATCCTCAATGGCTATTCGGGTCTGAAGTTCTCCTTGCTCCTTCAACAACTGCAGCTGCTTGTAATTAGTCAGGATACTGAATCCGTCGAATATGGTCCAGTTCAGATCAACTCCGGCATTGACTGTCTGATCATAAGCATTACGTTCCGTTGACCGGACTCCCGTCGGACGGTCCGTTGTCCTGGTTGTACTCAGGTCACCACCATAAGAAGCGGACAAATCTACAGTAGGCAACATACCGGCATTCGCCTTAGTGGCATTATTCTCACTCACCTGCTGACGGTTGAGCACCATACGGATGGAATAGTTATTGCTCAACCCTGTCTCAAGACACTCCTGAAGTGTCCTTGTTCCCAACCTGTCCCACTCCGGTTGGGAAAAGGCTGCCAGATGACACAGCAGGAAGAGTCCTGTAATCCATTTATTTTTCTTCATTCTTTTTCTGATTAATTCGGTTTGTTGAAATATAACTGTAAATAGCGGGAACCACATACATGGTCAGGAATGTGGAAACCAACATACCTCCCACTACGGCTACACCCATCGCAATACGCTGATTACAGCCTTCGCCTGTAGCGAAAGCCAACGGGATCAAACCTAACACGGTAGAAGCACTGGTCATCAGAATCGGACGCAGACGCTGCAATGCGGCGTCATGTATGGCTGTCATCTTGTCTTCTCCGTTTTCCTGCTTCAGGTTCGCGAATTCCACAATCAGGATACCGTTCTTGGCCACCAGTCCGATCAGCATGATAATACCGATCTGACTGAAGATGTTCATGGTGATATCCCCGAAATACATAAATACCAGTGCACCGGTAATAGCCAGCGGCACCGTAAGCATGATAATAAGCGGATCCTTGAAACTCTCAAACTGTGCAGCAAGAATAAGATAGATCAATACCAGTGCCAGGATGAAGGCAAACATCAGACTGGACGAACTCTCGCGGTATTCCTTGGAGTCTCCGGCCAGTGATGTACGGAACGTATCATCCAACACTTCCTTGGCTATCTTGTCCATCTCGTCCAGTCCCTGCCCTATGGTCTTGCCATCAGCCAGACCGGCCGAAATCGTAGCAGAAACAAAACGGTTGTAACGGTACAGTTTGGGCGGTGCAATACTGCTCTCCAACTCGATCAGGTTATCCATCTGGATCATCTGTCCGTCCTTGCTTCGCAGATAAATGGCTTTCAGGTCGGCCGGTTTGTTACGTTGCTGACGGTTGATTTCCCCCAGAATCTCATACTGCTTGCCGTTCATATAGAAGTATCCCATACGCTGTCCGCTCAACCCGTACTGCAGGGTCTGTGCAAGGTCGCGCGTACTGACACCCAATATGTTGGCCTTGTCACGGTTGATGTGTATGCGGGCTTCCGGCATACTGAACTTCAAATCCACATCCGCCATCTGGAATGTAGGATTTTCATATACCTTCGCCATAAATTCCGGCAATACCTTTTCCAATTTTTCTATATTGGTAGCCTGCAAGACATACTGCACCGGCATACTGGCTCTTCGTCCGCCGAATGAAGACTGCTGCTGGACGAAAGCACGTGCCTTCGTTTTTTTCTGGACGGCTTTTGAAAGTTTTTCCGCTACTTCCATCTGACTGTAATCACGCAGGCGCATGTCTTTCAGCATGATCTGCACATTACCGCTACCGCTCGACACACGTGCCGTCACCGCTTCAGCATCGGGAATCAGGGAGTCAACCAACAGATTGATGTCTTCCGTATAATCCCGCATATATTCATAGGTTGCGCCTTCAGGCCCCTTTGTATTGACCGTGATCATTGAACGGTCCTCCAGAGGAGCCATTTCCGAAGGAATAAGATTCCAGAGATAAAAGATGGCGCCGACCATTACGGCCATAAACGGCAATGTCCACACCCTATGGCGAAGGATAAACTGCAACGACTTACTGTAGACGTTGTTCATCCCCACGAAGAAAGGCTCCGTGATCTGATAAAAGAAGTTTTTCTTTTTCTGCTGCTTGAGCAGTTTGGTGGCCAACATGGGGGTAAAGGTCAAGGCTGCAAACGAAGAAATGATAATAGATCCCGAAATCACCATACTGAATTCACGGAACAGGCGTCCGGTCGTTCCTTCCATGAAGACAATCGGAAAGAACACGGCCACCAGTGTAACCGTTGTAGAGATAACGGCAAAGAATATTTCCTTGGCACCCTCAATACCGGCTTCTTTGGGCGACATGCCTTTTTCTATTCGGATATAAATATTCTCGGTCATCACGATGGCGTCATCCACAACCAGACCTACAGCCAACACAATCGCCAGCATGGTCAGCACATTAATGGAGAATCCCAACAGATACATGACAAAGAATGAACCGATAAGGGATACCGGAATAACGATACAGGGCACCAGCGTCACGCGCCAGTCGCGCAGGAAAAGGAAAATGATGATAATCACAAGCACGAACGCCTCATATACAGTCTGTTTTACCTCGTCAATAGACGCACGTATAAACTTGGTATTGTCAAATCCGTAACTGTAATGCACATCCTCCGGCAAGTCCTTTTTCATCTGTTCCATACGCTGATAAACGGCATCAGCGATATCTATATGATTGGCTCCAGGCTGCGGCACGACAACGACACCGACCATCGGCACCCCATTCATCTTCATGTAACTCTGAATGTCGGCTGCACCCAGTTCCGCACGTCCGATATCACTGAAACGGATAATCTGGCTACCGTCATTCTTGATAATCAGATCATCGAACATCTTGGCCGTATTCATCAGACCCATGGTACGGATATTCAGCTCTATCGTATTACCCTCGATACTTCCTGAAGGCAATTCCACATTTTCCTTGTCCACCGCCGTTTTCACATCCATCGGCGTAATACCATATCCGGCCATTTTGATCGGGTCAAGCCAAAGGCGCATGGAGTATTTTTTCTCTCCCCAGATAGACACACTGCTGACATCAGAAATCGTCTGCAACTGCTCTTTGACCGTCAGGTCGGCAATCTCACTCAATTCAAGCAGCGAACGTTTCTCACTCTGCAAAGCCACCATCAGGATAGGAGACGCATCGGCATCTGCCTTCGAAACGGTCGGCGGGTCGCAGTCGTCCGGCAAATAACGTTGCGCACGTGACACCTTGTCACGCACGTCATTGGCCGCCGTTTCCAGATCGACCGACAATTCAAATTCCACCGTAATACGGCTTTGTCCCTGCTGGCTCACACTCGTCAGAGAACGGATACCCGGAATTCCGTTGATGTTCTGTTCCAAAGGTTCCGTAATCTGATTCTCGATGACATCCGCATTGGCACCCGCATACGAACAGGTAACGGATATGATAGGATTATCCACTGACGGATATTCCCTCACACCTAAATAAAAATAACCGATGATACCAAACAAGAGGATGATGACCGTCATCACCGTAGCCAGTACCGGTCGGCGAATACTTAATTCTGAAATATTCATAAGCTCTCCTCTTTTGGGTTAATCCACACGATCCAATACCACCGGCAAATCCGTACGCAACTGCAACGTACCGGATGTGATCAAAGTATCTCCAACCTTCAATCCCTTGAGCACCTGCACCTGAGCCTCGGTACGCAGACCGGCCACGATCTCCACAGGCTGCGCTTTTCCTGATTTATACAGGAATACCTTGTCCTTACCCATTTCCGGTACGATAGCTTCAGCCGGAATCGCTATGGCATTGTCTATCTCCTGTTTCTTCAGCGTGATGCTGACATACCGTCCCGGAGTAAGCTTGCCTCCCGGATTGGCATAAATGGCACGGACAGCCAGTGTACGGGTTTCCAAATCCACTGCAGACTCCTTGGCATATACCTTCGCCGGATAAGATTCCAATGATCCGTCAATGGTAAAGTTAAGTCCTGTACCCGGTTTGATATCGCTGGCATAACGCTCGGACACATAAAACTCCACTTTCAGCGGAACGATACGGGTCAGTTTGCTCACTACCGTAGTAGGAGAAGCATAGGCACCCACACTGATCTGGCGCAAACCGATCACACCGTCAAATGGTGCACGCAATTCTGTCAGGGCAATCTGTGCCTTGACAACTTCTATGTCTGCCTTTAATGTTTCCAGTTCCGTACGCACCTGTTCATAGGCTTCCTGACTCACGGCATCGCGTTGCAAAAGCCGTCGCTGACGGTCCACGCGGTCATTGGCCAGTTTCAGCTGCACGGTAAGCCTTCTGAGTTCGGCCTGCAACTGACGGTCATTCACCTTGGCCAGCAACTGTCCTTTCTTGACATGCGAACCTTCATTAAAATTAATCTCAACGACCTGTCCGGAAGTTTCAAATGACAGGTTGACTTCTTCATCGGGTATGAGCGAACCCGTGACCTGGAATTCATCCGTAAGTTTGCCGGTCTTGATACGCAAACCATTCACATTAAGAATTTTTTTGTTTCCCGACGAAGTGGATTTCACTTTCTCGGCCTGCTGCAATTCTTCATTCTGTTTTGGCATTTGGGAATAGAATCCCCAAACGACCAAACAACAGACAATGAATATGACCAGTGCCCATTTTGTTTTTTTGTTCATAAACTGTCTTATTTTTAGGTTGTTTTCTTAGGATAAGTTCTATTTCTTACAGCATCGAACGAAACAGTTCTCTAGTCTTCGTTTAATTATGCTTTTCATTAGACATACAAAACTACAAAAGTTTAAATAAAAAGTAGCCTTTTAAACAATTTTTAGTCAAAAATGAAAGAAATACGCCCATCAACCTGACAGTTCTTTTTATGGCAATTGCTCCAGAAGATCTGCATAACTTTCGGCCAGATAGGTCACTCCGGCCGTTTCAAGTTCTTCGCGCCCTCCATAGCCGAACAAGACACCCATGCTGTCCAGTCCCACTTCTTTCGCACCGATCACGTCGTACTTCCGGTCGCCGATCATCAGAATATCCGCTTTGGCGGCCTCCAGATCCAGTTCGGACAATATGTGCCTGATCACGTCTGCCTTGGTATGCAAAACGCCCTCATCATCTCTCCCGCCTACAAATTCAAAATACGGCATCAGTCCGAACTCTTTCAACACCGTGTCTGCCATATATTTCATTTTCGATGTGGCGATTATCAGATGATAGCCGCGTGACTTCAAAGTCTTCAGGCATTCTTCCACTCCCGGAAAACGCTGACTTTCATATAGTCCAACCGACACATAACGTTCACGGTAAACAGCCACTGCCTCCCTGGCCTTTTCTGTCGAAAAATGATAAAACTCCTTGAATGAATCTTCCAATGGCGGCCCGACAAAAGGATAAAGCGTACGGATGTCATCCACCTGTACGCCAAAATGGCTCAGCGCATACTGTGCCGAACGGACAATTCCCAGTGCGGAATCCACCAGCGTGCCGTCCAGATCAAAAAAAAGATAACGGTAAGTTTTCATATTGATGTCATGCTTTAGATTTTGCAAAGGTAATCTTTTTTTAGCACAGGCAGAAATCCGGCCATACCGGCCGCGATTTCCGCCTATACCTGCAAACCCGTTTCAGGCAATAAAACCTATTCGTTTCCGCGATGTTTCCGGTTTGGTAACCGCAGGGAACAAATTCAGTTTCAATACGGCTCCCGACACGTCTGTCTCCTCTACACGACGGAACAGGTCAACCTTATCCACTACGCCTCCCTCCATGATCCGACGGGCCATGACCGGAAGAATACCGGACGTTACAAAATGGAGCATCCAACGGGCATTACTGAAAGTACGCGACTTTTGCATCAGGAAACGTGAAACAGCTTCCTTCAGCTTTGTCTCTGCTTCCGGCACCAGCTGGCAACTTCTTTCATTCAGATACAACCGGGCTATCTCTACCAGTTCATCTGCATTGTAATCATCGAAATGGAAATGGTGACCAAACCGTCCTTTCAGTCCTTGATTGACTTCCATCAGACGTTCCATCTCATCCTCATACCCCGCAAATATCACCAGTATATCCGAGTGCGGATCTGTCATGACAGACAACAGGCTCTCTATGACGTGGTTTCCAAAATCCTTCCGATCCTCCTTCGTGTCACACAACGTGTATGCCTCATCTACAAACAGGACATTTCCCTTGGCCTTTTTCAGCAATTCAGTCATTCTTTCTTCAGTATGCCCGATATAAGCCCCGACCAGTTGCCTGCGCTCTACCTCTATCACTTCACCTTTCGACAAGAGACCGAGCGACTTGAATATTTTTCCGATCAACCTGGCCACAGTGGTCTTGCCGGTTCCGGGATTACCCGTAAACAGCATGTGATGAAGCATGTGAAACGAACCATACACACCCAACTTCTGGCGGGCCGCCTCAAAACGGGCCACCATCAGCATGTCATCCAGCTCAGCCTTCAAAGACGAAAGTCCGACCAAAGCATGAAGTTCACGCATACTGGCTTCGTATTCCTGCAAACTGCCCGAAATGTCTCTGGACTGTTCGTCCGGTCTGTAATCCGGAAGACAGATATCCTCCGGCTGTAAAGTCGTCAGCTGACTGACGTCCATATCCGTTGCATCCTTAGGGTTGGAAAGAATCCTGGCCTGCAAACGGCGTCTGAAACGTTCGGACAAATATTCCCTGATAAAACAACGGATATCATGTCTGTCCCATTTCCTTACAATATTCCAATTGTCTCTTACTTGAAGAACCAACCTGTGTTCTGCAGCTGCAGATAACGTAAATGATATTTCAGACAACACGCGCTGGAACGTACAGAGCCATTCTGCCATTGTCTCCTCATGCATCACATAATAATCCTCTTTCCGAAAAGCCTTGGCCAACACGGGCGAAGCAGCCATCAACCGACGGACCTCGTCAGCCGAACCGCAAAGCACAGGTACCCAATACAGTTTATGAGAGATTACCGCCTGCTCCAACCGGTGCAGGAATAAAGCCGAAGAAGGCTTCAGCAAAGCCGGAAGATGGTATATAAACGCGGCATAATTATGGAAATCATCCTGCAAACAGTTTGTCAGGTCACTACACTCGGCCGTAGGATGTTCACAATCAATCATCAGCATTTCAGCCGCATCCAGATTGAGAATTCCGGATAGTGAACGGGCCAGCTGTTCGCCTTTTTCCAGATTTGGAGTTTCAATAACTGCAGAGGTATGCAGCTTCATCCTTTTCACACCGTATTGCCCGCAGCGCTGGTTAAAAGCACTTATGTCCGTCAGGCCGACCAATTTGCGGCGCACGCTTCCCAATCCGGTGAGCTTCTGGATCTGAAACCAGTCCAATAACGACACCGGTTTGTTTTCTTCCGATTTATTCAGCGGATCATCCCAGTATTTTACGAGCTGGTATTCCCAGTCATCAGAACCAAGAGAATGGACCGGCAACGCATGCAGGTCTTTCCCATCATACCTGAATTTTGACAAAGCAAAAGGTTCATCTTCATAAAGGAATACAACAAAATAATCATCTTCACACCATATGGCATGAGAATACGGACTGAATCTCAGTTCATTTCTTTCCACCTGTTTTCTGCCGATCACACGTATTTCACTGGCAACCAGAATACCGGTAGACATATAGACCATCGCGCTGTACTGCCCTTCACGACACCTTCCGGTCTTTACACGCAAATGGATTTTTCCGGATGAGAACATGCCTTCACGCCGACAGTCTGCGGGGCGCATTATACTTACATGTTTCAGCTCCGCACAGACCTGCCCCACCGGTTCTGACATAGCCTTATCATTCGACGGTTCTGACGAACCGGCTTCATTATCACATAGCAGATCATTGTCCTCATCCCATCCCGGATAAAAGGACATGTCATACTGCATCAATTCATTATACTCATCTGATGAATTATCAAATAAAATTTTTCCTGATTTCATAGCTTTTGTTTTTGAAATTAATAGAAGAATAAAAATACAAAAGGGTATACTCAAAGCTATACCCATACTTCTTCCGCTCCACTAACTTTAAGCTACCAAGCTCTCAGCCGCAGAAGTAGGGGTCCAATAAGTCAATGAACACGCCATGACAGGATTATATAGAAGAAAGTTTTTACTCCCTTCTGTCAAATCTGACACGCTGTTTCATTGAATTATTCTTCATACACAAAAGCTATTAAAAAATAGGCAAAAGCGGCACACTCACCGCCTTTTCCGCAAAGATACAGGTTTTCAGGATATCCGCCAAATCATTGACCGGATTTTTTTATATTCCGGATATGACGTGCCGGCACTCCCCCCACTATTGTATCAGCCGGCACGTCTTTGGTCACCACTGCACCGGCTGCCACGATTGCATTATCCCCGATCGTCACACCCTGCAAGATGGTTGCATTCGACCCTACCCAGACATTTTTCCCTAACGTAATCGGAGCCGGTACGGTATAACATCTTTGCTCCGGTTCCTCACCATGATTCAAAGTCGCGAAAACGACATTATGGCCGATCTGGCAATTATCTCCAATCGTCACACCGCCATGATCCTGAAAATGGCAACAGGCATTGATAAACACATTCCGGCCAATCCTGATATTTTTTCCGAAATCAGTATAGAACGGCGGGAAGACCCGCAATCCCGGATCAACCTCACGCCCAAACAACCGTGACAGAAGCGTCCTTACTTCTTCCTGAGTATGATAAGAGCCGTTCAATTCAAAAGTAATACGTCGGGCCTCATCACTCATCCGGTGCATAAATTCCGCAACGTCGGGTGTACTCAAAGGCTTCCCCGTTTCCACATAACGTAAAAAATCCTCCAGTGTCATCATTTCTTCTCCATCATTTTTATGATTTCACATCAAATCCGCTTGCCGGTTTCATAGGCTTCCGTCATTGCAGGTTTGCCATAGATCTCTCCTGTATGCCATACCCCGCCACAGAAAACGGTTCCTTTGATCACGGGGTTTTCCAGACAATCCAGGAATCCCCTGAAACTGTCCACCACACGATCCATAATGGCCGGATCTTCTTCAGCTGCCGTTGCAATGAAATAAAACTCCTTGTTCTTCATTTCCTTATAAGGGCCACAACAACGGTCGAGCATCATTTTCATCTGTGCGCTCATGGAATAGAAATACACCGGTGTTCCCATTACTAGTACATCCGCCTCCAGCATCAGTCTGATCACCTCTTCCGCATCATCTTTCTGCGGACAAGGTCTGCCATACTGGCTGCAGACACTGCATCCCAGACAAGGATGAATCTCTTTGTCCCTCAAAAACACTTTTGTCACCTGATGACCGCTTTCCATTGCACCGCGCATCAGTTCGTCACACAGCGTATCGGAATTACCGCCACGTCTCGGACTGGACGATAAAATCAAGATTTTTTTCATTTTCATATCCGGTTTGATAATTCATTCATATTGTTCTGGCCATAAAGTCTCTGACCACATGCAAAATTGCCATTTTTTACGGAATATTACAGTAGATGAATTACAGAATTTATACCCAGAATTCCGGTTTTTGTTTTTTACCGGATAAAATGGTTTTCCTGATACACCGGATAACTGATTCTTTATTTGTCATGATGATAAAAACAAAAAATTGCTTATTCTGACAAACCCCAATAAAGGTCATGCTATCAAACCAAAGAAACAGCCATATATAAAAAAGGGACAGCGTTTACACTGCCCCATTCTTAAGACTTTGCTTATGTGTCCGTTTTTCAGACCATACACAGACTTTCCCTTATGTTCCTAACGGATATAATTAAGTGGCGCCCATGCTTCCCTTTCAGGAATTTCGTCCTTACGGCTCTGAGTACATTTCAGTAACCAGGCCACATTATCGGCCAGCGTACGCATGGTCTGCAGTCCTTCTGAGTCCTGCTTAGTATCTTCCGGTGCACGGCCATAAGCTATATTCCAGTATTGCGAGGTGGCATGCACCATATTGCTCATGTCGGCATACAGGTTCAGTCTCTGGAATGTCGTGCTGGCACCACCACGACGACATACGGCAACCGAAGCCCAAACCTTGTTTACGATATCAGCTTTACACGAAAGGAACAGACGGTCGAGCAAGGCACACAACGAACCGTTGGGACCGCCATAATAAGTAGGAGAACCCACAATAAGAGCATCCGACTCTTTCAGCTTTTCCCTTACCGTAAGATAAAGCTCATCCTTAAAGGCACACTGGCCGAGAGAACCGCACTGGTAGCAGGCAATACAGCCCTGCACGGCTTTTGTACCAATCCATACGATCTCCGACTCAATACCGTATTTTTCCAACTGTCGGGCCACTTCGCTCAATGCGACATGCGTATTCCCGTTTTTTCGGGGACTACCGTTAATAAGTAATGCTTTCATAGACTATTATATTAAAAATCAATCTGATCCGGATGAAGACCTGAACCGCCGCAATAAGACATCTGATTGATACAGGCCATATCTTCCGGCGATATCTCAAAATCAAATACATCAAAATTCTGTATGATACGTTCGGGCGTAACCGATTTGGGCAACGGAATCAACCCGTTCTGTAAAGACCAACGGATACAAAGCTGAGCCACCGACTTGTGATATTTGGCAGCAATATCGGCCAGATCCTTGTTCTGGAGCAATCTGCCCGTTCCCAACGGACTCCAGGCTTCCACTGCAATCTGATGACGACGACAAAATTCTACAACCTCAGCCTGCGTCTGTCCCGGATGGATTTCAATCTGGTTTACCATAGGCTGAACCTTGGCATGTTGCAAAAGGGACTCCAAATGAGAGACATAGAAATTGCTCACGCCAATGGCTTTTACCAACCCTTCAGCATACAGGGTTTCAAGAGCCCGCCATGTTTCCGCATTAAGTTCTTCCCAATTCTCAAACTGTGAAACTGATGCCGGCCAATGAATCAGATACAGATCAAGGTATTCCTGATTGAGATCTTTCAAGGTTTTATGAAAGGCAGCTATCGTCCTGTCATATCCACGCTCGGTATTCCACACCTTACTGGTGACAAACAACTCTTCACGCTTCACGCCACTTTCTGAAACAAATTCAGTCAAAGCCTTTCCCACAAAAGTTTCGTTGCCATACACGGCAGCCCCATCTACATGACGGTAACCCGCCGTCAAGGCTGTCTTTACTGCATCAGACGTAACCTGTCCGTTCGGTGCCTGCCAGGTTCCGAAACCGATAACAGGAATGGTTTTCCCGTTTATTAATGTAATTTCTTTGTGCATAAATTCACTGTACTGGTTTTACGGTCACAAAGTTATAACAATTGCCGGCATCTGACAAGTACGGCACAGGCCGACCGGATAAGAGCCAGAAACGGTAATCACTGATAAACAAGAGTATACAAAATCCGTTGTTTTCTCAAAACCAACAAACTTTAACGTTCACATTCCTATCATTGATCCATACCGTTAAACACGGCTGGTCCCGTCGTTCATGAGGCTGGCCCCATCAGAAAACATCCGACATCAGGACAAAATTTCCGTCACGGAGCATCAGGCACAATAAACCAATACACCGTCACGGATATAATAATAATTCCGGCGCCATTTGACATGTTCATGCAAAGGAAGGACAAAAGAATCCCAATAATAATACATTTCCTTCACGTTTTTCCATCCTAATCTGTAAAAATCATTGAGAACACGATCTGCACTGGAACCGATCCTGCGATGAAAGAATGATTGCAGATAGCTCCAGATCGGAATATTGGGATGTTCATAACCGAACTCAAAGAAACCGGTACGGTCCGAACCACGTGAAAAAGGCAGATGAGTCACGTCCCCCATTTTCCTGCGGATATAGTTACGGTCGTATCTGAACGCGAAATAGGCATGTGCATCACTGGGTTTATGATTGCGGATTCCCTTGGATTTCAGTCTCCGTTCTGTACGTTTCATTCCATTTTTCATTTTGTATTCTAATACAAGGAGGGACAGAAATCCTACATTATATCACAATCCGAGAAAAAGTGACGAAGTTCCTGTTCAAATATTTTGCATCGAAATACTAATAAGGCAGAGGCCATTCGTTGTATTAGAATATAAGCAATCATTAAAGAAGAATTTGGATTTCTTGACAAGCACAAAATGGGAACCGACTTCCTTACCAATTTTAGTAAAAAAATAGATATTACAAAATAGCATTGTATTTACCTGCATTTTGAGAAGTTTATAAACGGTTATTGCACTTAAACTCATTCGGTGTACATCCCACTACCTTTTTGAACACTCGGCTTAAATGATGAGGATATTGGAATCCTACTTCGTAAGCAATCTCACTAACCGTTTTGCTTGTACTCGCCAACAATTCCTTTACACGATTAATAACGGCGAGATGGATGTATTCGATGGCTGACTTTCCTGTCTCTTTCTTGATAAGGTCGCCGAAATAGTTGGCTGAGAAATGAAGTTGGTCGGCACACCATGCAACTGTGGGCAAACCATTTTGTTCCGGCTTGTCTGAATTAAAGTAATCAAGCATCAATGCCTCAAAACGTGTAAGTACATCGCGGTTGATAACCTCACGTGTGGCAAACTGACGGTCATAAAAACGAAGACAATGATTGAGCAGGACTTCAATATTGGAAGTGATAATGCCGCGACTATGCTTGTCAATAATGTGATGCAATTCTTCTTGTATTTCAGCAAAGCAGTTGAAAATAGTCTGTCGTTCACGCTCGGACATATGCAAAGCTTCATTTACTTCGTAAGAAAAAAAAGTATATTCCTTCATCTTACGGGCCAGGCTTGTGCCACGCAACAAATCAGGATGGAATAATAGAGCGTAACCTTCCGGATTGACAGTTTCACCGCCATCATCAATACCTGCTACTTGCCCTGGAGCCACAAAAACCAACGTACCTTCCTGATAGTCATACTGGCTACGACCGTATGTCAGTTTACCATGTATCTTTTCTTTCAAATAAATGCCATAGAAGCCGTAATACTTACGTTTATGTTTTAGTACCTTAACTTCCCGAAAATCGATAAACGTGACCAAAGGGTTGAGTGTTTCAATCCCCAAAAACTCATTGTAATCATGAATGTTACTGATATTTATTATGTCTCCCATATTTCCCTCAATTATTTTAGTTAATGTTACAAAAATACTTTTTTTTATGGTCTTTTTATCGTACTGAAAGTCAAATCTGTAAAATCGGTGCAAGATTCAGTGATATGTGTTATTCGATAGTCTGGATATTAATCTTACAGTCGGAATTTCGTTGATATTGGTGTTCCATTCTGTAATCTGTGTATAGATGAAGGATCACTTACATACTACCTTTGCATTATCAAAATTATAAAGTCAAAATGAAAATGATTATCAATATCTGTCTGCTTATGGCAACATTATCTTTCAGTAATTGTGACAAAAAACAATACGAATCCTATCCACCTTCCGACAACGAAAACATTTCTGTTTCTGAAACCAAGGAGCACCTTACTATCCACAGTACTATTGCCGATGTATTAACCCATCCTGCATTCAACGGGTTCAGCCGCTACATTCTGCCACTGGAATGGGGGTATGATGCAGACATGCAGCTTTCTAATGTGTCTCGGTTACTTCCTTACCATAATTACATAGATGCGGAGCGGTGTGTAGGTTATATCAATCAAATGATTGATTCGGTAGCCACCGGACGCAGAATTTATTATGACCTGGGACGTGAGGATGCCGGGCTGTTCTTCTTCCGCGGACGACCGGGCGCACCGTTCGCTGTTATCTGTCCCGGAGGCGGATTCTCGTATGTAGGTTCCATTCACGAAGGCTTTCCTCACGCATTGGTTTTGAGCCAGATGGGATATAATGTTTTTGTTATCCAATATCAGACTGGCAGTGCGCAAACAGCTTGTGAAGACTTGGCTGCAGGTATTGAGTATATCTTCCGTCACGCCACGGAATTGCAAGTCGATACAGCTGGCTACTCCGTGTGGGGCAGTTCAGCGGGAGCGCGTATGGCGGCTTATATCGGTTCTTATGGCACTGCTGCTTTTGGAGGTGCGCAACTTCCACGTCCAAGTACGGTAGTAATGGCATACACAGGACACAGTGAATACACACGGCAAGATCCGCCAACGTATGCTGTAGTTGGATCGAACGATGGAATTGCCAATCCAAATACAATGCGCCGTCGTACGGAAGCATTGCAGGCTATTGGCATACCGGCAGAATTTCACCTTTATCCTAACCTACGTCATGGTTTTGGACTGGGTATAGGTACAAGTGCCGAAGGCTGGATTGACGGTGCAGTCCGTTTCTGGGAAGAAAACCGATAAAAAAGTTCAAACATGAACTCACATCTGAACTAATGTGTATTATGGGTATCCCCGACAAGTCCATTCGGTAAAATGGGTGTTTATATCTGTAATCTGTGTATGGACAGAAGACTTTTACCGATGTAATTTTGCATCATAACTTTGATAATACATTAAAAATAAAATGAATATGGATACAGTAAAATTAAGCAACGGCGTGGAAATGCCTATTTTGGGTTATGGAGTCTATCAAGTTTCACCATCAGAATGTGAACGGTGCGTAAGGGATGCCATCAGCGCAGGCTACCGCCTGATTGATACGGCACAGGCGTATGGCAACGAACAGAACGTGGGTAATGCCATCAGGAATTGCGGTGTGCCACGCGAGGAACTGTTTATTGTGACGAAGGTATGGATTTCCAATGCCGGCTACGAGCGTGCAAAAGCCTCTATTGATGAATCTTTACGCAAACTTCAGACCGACTACATCGATCTGCTACTCATTCATCAGCCGTTCAGCGATTATTACGGCACATGGCGTGCAATGGAGGAAGCGTACAAGGCTGGCAAGCTGCGTGCCATCGGCGTATCAAACTTCTATCCCGACCGCTTCATCGACCTGGCGGAGTTCAGCGAAATACCGCCTATGGTCAATCAGGTTGAAACGCACGTGTTCAACCAACAGATAGAGGCGCAGAAGATTATGGAGCAATACGGCACACACATTATGGCATGGGGACCGTTCGCCGAAGGGCGCAACAACTTCTTCGGTAACGAAACACTGATAGCCGTCGGCGCAAAATACGACAAGAGCGCGGCACAGACCGCCCTGCGCTACCTCATCCAACGCGGCGTGATTGTCATTCCGAAATCTGTCCGCAAGGAACGTATGGAGCAAAATATCAATGTGTTCGACTTCACGTTGAGCAACGAGGACATGCAGCGCATCCGCCAGTTGGACTTGGGGCAGAGCCTGTTCTTCTCACACTATGACCCGCAGACGGTGAAATGGCTTTGCAATTATGGTAAGAGCAAATAAGGACAAGCGACTGAAAGTGCTGTTGGTAAACGGAAGTCCGCATCGCAGTGGAAATACGTTTACCGCACTTTCGGAAGTGGCGAGAACGTTGGAAGAAGAAGGCATGGAGGCTGAAATCGTCCACGTCGGCAACCGTCCCGTGCAGGGGTGTATCGGTTGTTACAAGTGCAGGGAAAAAGGTGTCTGCGTATTTCAGGATGAAACGTACCTGACCTTGCGCGAGAAACTGGCGGAAGCGGATGGCATCATCATCGGTTCGCCAGTCTATTTCGGCGGACCGTCGGGAAGCCTCTGTGCCTTGCTCGACCGCCTGTTCTATTCCAGCGGCCGGTTGGCACAGTACAAGCCGGCGGCATCCGTGGTGGTCTGCCGTCGCGGAGGAGCCACCGCCACTTTCGACCGGCTGAACAAATACTTCACCATACTCAATATGCCCGTCGTTCCGTCACAATACTGGAACAGCGTGCACGGGCGGAATCCGGGCGAAGCCTTGCAGGATGCGGAAGGCCTGCAAACCATGCGCACGCTGGCTCGCAACATGACTTGGATGCTGCGCAACCTGCGCGACAGTACTCACCCCTTCGAAACCGAAGAAAGGCTACATACAAACTTTATCCGATAATTTGCGTATGAGAACAATATTCCAGATATTCTGCCTGCTGCTTGCCGCGACAACGGCAACGGCTTGCAACAACACAGAAGAAAACGAATGGTTGCCGGAAGTAACGATAGAAACCATTGTTACGACCGACATTACCGCCACATCCGCCATTTCCGGCGGACGCATCTCCGGTAACATGGAAGACATCACCGAGTTCGGTATCTGCTGGGGAACCTCCGCCGAGCCGACCGTGAGCGGTTCGCATGCGGCATCGGACGGATCTCCCGAATCATTTGCCTGCTATATAATGGGACTTACTCCCGGCACTACTTACTATGTCCGTGCATACGCCACCCTTGCGTCGGGTACGGTGTATGGAACGGCACGCCGCTTTACCACCGCGGACGAAGACGGCGGAGAAGGCAGCGAGGACGAGATGCAACTACAGATTTATCTTTGGCCCAAAGGCAATATGCCGGCAGTAACAAGCTATACCATAAACAACGGCAATTATCAGGACGACCCAGACTTCTGTCCCAATATGGTGTGGTATCCTGTACCGGACAATGTGGAGGTGAAAGGTGCCGTGATGGTTTGCCCGGGCGGGGCGTTCATGTTCCGTAGTCCCAATGAAGGAGCACCCGTTGCCCGGCGGTTAGCAGAACTGGGTTGGCAAAGTTTTGTAGTGAACTATCGTGTCCGTCCCTATACGATGGAAGAAGGTAGTCTGGATTTGGCCCGAGCCATCCGTTATGTCCGCAGCCATGCCGCCGACTATGGCATTGACTCCAATCATATCGCATCGGTAGGCTTCTCCGCGGGCGGCATCCTCTGTGGCGATGAAGCATTGCACTTCGACGGACAAGTAAACGGAACGGCACTGGACGATGGGTATATACCCGATGAACTCGACCAGGTTTCGGCCGACGTATGCGCCATCGGCATGATTTACTCGTTCTACGGACGGTTGAGCGTATCAAATAACAACGTAGATGATTTGCGTGCCGGAAATATTCCTCCCACATTCTATACTTACGGCACGGAAGATCCGTTCTACCGCCAGTTCATTGCCAACGCCAACGCTGCCCGTGAAGCCGGGGTGCAGGTAGAAGAACATGTACTGGATGGCTGGCCACACGGTTTCGGCGTACAAGGAGAATGGACTACGTGGTTCGACAACTTTTTGATACAAATAATATCGCATTGAATATGGGTAAAGATAATGATAATGATAACAACAAGGGTATTTCCCGTCGAGATGCCTTGAAACGGATGGGGCTGTTCGTGGCGGGAGCTGCAGCATTGAGTATGCCCTCCGCATTGACCTCTTGCGGCGGAGAAAAGAAGAAACGTATTATTCTTTACTTCACTGCCACAGGAAACAGCCTTTATATCGCCCGCCAACTGGCGGACGAGAATACCGAGCTGCTCAGTATTCCACAAATGGTAAAGCAGAACCGTTACGATTTCGAGGCAGATGAGGTAGGCATCATTTATCCTATATACGGACACATGCCACCGAATATGGTACGTAATTTTATCAAGCAGGCAAGAATCAAGGCTGACTACAAGTTTGCCGTACTCACTTATGGGATGCTTGACTTCAATGCAGCCGAACTGTGGAACGGAATCTCACAGAAAGCAGGTACAAAATTCGACTATATCAATACCCTCGTTATGGTGGACAACTGGCTTCCCAATTTTGACATGAACGAGCAGATGAAGATAGATAAGCACATCCCCGAACAAGTGGAGAAGATAAAGGCTGATTTGCTGAAACAACGGAAATGGATAAAGCCCGCCACTGCGGAAGACCGCCGTAACCACGATGGCTTTATGTCCTTTTCCCGTCTTGACCCCGAAGTAGGATTTCTGAAACGAAGCGAAAGATATTTTCAGGTGACAGATGCCTGTATTGGCTGTGCCATTTGTACAGAAGTATGTCCGCGCGGCAATTACGAACTGACCTCCACGGGGGTAAAGGCTGAAGGTGACTGCGACTTCTGTTTTGCCTGCATCCACAACTGTCCACAGAAAGCCATACAGTTTGCCGACCTGCCCGATGACCCGTTGCTGTCACGCGGCGAGGTGAATCCCAATGCCCGCTACCGCAACGATCACGTGTCGCTGTGGAGCATTAAAGAAAGCAACAGACAATAAACCACTAAAAATGAACGGATATGAACAGATTGAAAAAAATCATCTTCTTCGCCATCCTGCTGATAGGTGGCTTATGTGCAATGAATGCACAAGAAAAGACGACAACCGCCGGTGTACCAGTAGTTAAGTTGAACAACGGTGTGGAGATGCCACGCTTCGGACTGGGTACCTTTCTGCAAGGCTCCAACGAAATATGCAAGCAGTCGTGTCTTACCGCTTTGCGTGCAGGTTATCGTCACATTGACACTGCACATGCTTACTACGATGAAGAAGGTGTGGGTGAAGCTGTTAAGGAAAGCGGCATTCCACGCGAAGAAATCTGGATAACCAGCAAGCTCTGGCCTACAGAATACGGCGAAGGTAAAACGCTGAAAGCCATTGATGAAATGCTTGCCCGGCTTCAGACGGACTACATAGACCTGCTCTATGTCCACCAGCCCGTTGGCGACTTTGTGGGTGCGTGGAAAGATATGGAAAAGGCCGTACAGATGGGCAAAGTACGTGCGCTCGGCATCAGCAACTTCGATGCCAATGACGAGGTGTTTAACGAAATAATGGAGAAATCCACCATCAAACCCGCTGTACTCCAAATAGAATGCCATCCTTATGCTCAACGGACAGAAATGCGTAAGAAAGCTGCCAAGTACGGCATCCAGGTGGAATGCTGGTATCCGCTGGGAGGTGCACAGAGTCAAGGCTTGTTACTTCGTGATTCGGTCATTACGAAGATAGCTGATAACCATGGTAAATCGCCAGCCCAAATCATCCTGCGCTGGCACATTCAAGAAGGTTTCTCCGTCATACCCGGTGCCACCAAACCCGATTATATAAAGGAAAATATCCAGATATTTGATTTTACTCTCAGCGACGACGAGATGCAGCAAATACGTTCGCTCAACAAGGAGCAACGCATCTTCAACGCTACATTGGATGATGTGAAGCGAATGGTGTGGGGAACAAAACTGTAAAATACAAAAGCAAGAAACATTATGAGACACATCATTTCATCTATCGCCATTGCCCTTTCCGTAGGGCTATTCGCATCCTGCGGGAACGGCAAGAAGCAAATGGCGGAAGCCGAAGAGAACTGTTATGGTATTAATTATTCCGACACCTCCACCATCAAGAAGGCACACAAGAACGTGCTTATCCTCTCCGGAAGTCCGAGGCGCGGGGGTAATACCGATCTGCTCTGCGACGAGTTCGCACGCGGAGCGAAGGAAGCGGGCGCACGGGTAGAAAAGCTGTTCTTGGAAGACTATGATATCCGGTTCTTCCAGGAGGTGGACGAGCGTCACGTGGGCGACAGTGCGGACGTGGCTACGGACGATGCGCCGATGATTGTCAGTAAGATGTTGGATGCCGACATCATCGTGCTGGCCAGTCCCGTTTACTTTATGAACATCAACGGGCAGATGAAGACGCTTATCGACCGCACCTACTCGCACTTTATGGACCTAAAGGACAAGGAGTTTTATTATATCACCGCTTGTGCGGACCGTGCCGAAAGCACAGCCGACTTTGCTATCACGGGTTTCCGTGGCTTCGTGATGTGCCTGCCCAACCCCACGGAACGAGGGATGGTGAAGGCCATCGGGCTAGGGCGGAAAGGCAGCGTAAAGGGCACGGCATTTATGCAACAGGCGTATGAATTAGGGAAAGGAGTCTGACATATGAAGTACAGAGAATTTGGACGCAACGGCCTCCGCGCCTCCGCCGTGGGGCTTGGTTGTATGGGAATGAGCCACACTTACGGTGCGACCGCCGATAAAAAGGGAGCGGCGACACAACTGGCAGACAACAGTTTCTACACCACCTTGCAACAGCAGGCAACCCTCATCGGCATTAAGGCGATATTGGGCTATATGCTGATGCTCGCCATCGACCTTGTAATAGTGGCAGCGTTCATCCCGTTCCACAAGATCATCTGCGTGCCGGTGGTCAAGACCGGGGATGATATGGCGTAAACCTCACTCCGGATGTGAGCCTATATCAGTAACGGACTTAGATACCCTCAGTTCCGGACTAAGGTCTATTTACATTTGGAGCCAATATCTCCGACAACGCCAATCCGTCAGGATAAGCACTATCCGAGGGGTCGGATAGTGGTTCTCGAAGAAAATAAGTACTATCGGAGGCTCGGACAGCACTTATTCTGTAGTTTTAGACATGTGGAAGCCCTCGGACGTTGGTAAGAATCTTCTAGAAGCCCTATCCGAGATATTTCCTTTCGTCGAAATTGGTGCTTCAATCCGTAATCTGTGTATGGACGGGCGTATTCCGTTGCCGTAACTTTGCAACATCGAACAAACTGATTGAATATGCGAGAAAAGATTATCCGTTTCTTCAAGATGTGGACGCTGCCGCTCGGTATGTGTGCGGGTTTTGCCGTCTATTTTATGTTCCACTACATTCCGTGGCTCGCCCCACTCAAAGCATTGGCGAATGGGGCTGACGACTATATTATGCCCTTCTTTATATTCGTGATGCTGTTTACGACCTTCTGCAAAGTCAATCCGCATGAGATGCGCATCATGCGGTGGCACGTGGTGATGATTTTGTTTCAGCTGATATGTTGCCTGGCGGTGGCCGTGCCGACGCATTATTTCCCCGATTCCCCCTACCGGGTGGTGGCGCAAGGCGCATTGGTCTGTCTGATTGCCCCGACGGGTACGGCGGCGGCTGTCATTGCCGGACGGCTGGGCGGCAACGAGACCACGCTGACCACTTACACCACCGTCAGCAATCTGGTGGCGGCTGTAATGATTCCTGCCGTATTTCCCTTGGTGGAGATGCACTCGGCAGGGTCGTTTCTGGAGCAGTTTTTGCTCATCCTGTGGCACGTGTTCCCGTTGCTCATCTGCCCGTTCCTGACGGCATGGGCATTGAGGGAGTTTATGCCGAAGCTGCATAGCCTTGTGGTGAAATTCTGCGGAAGCCTTGCGTTCTATTTGTGGGGCATCTCGCTCATCATCGCCATCGGTCTGACGGTCCGCTCGGTGGTGAACAGTCATTTCGACCCGCATGTACTCTTGCTGCTTGCCGCATCGGGATTGATAGTCTGCGTCTGGCAGTTCGGCACGGGCAAGCTGGTGGGCAAGCACTACCACGACTACATCAGTTGCGGGCAGGCTGGCGGACAAAAGAACACGCTGCTTGCCATCTGGACGGCCTATACTTATCTGTCGCCCGTCATCTCCGTTGCACCCAGCTGCTACATCATTTGGCAGAACATCGTGAACTCGTGGCAGCTGTGGGGCAAAGGGAAACGTGACGCGGCATTGAATAATAAATGATTAAACATAGAGATACAATGAAAAAGAACTTTGGAAAGAAAACGATACTGGCTCCACTGCCGGTACTGATTGTAGCGACTTACGATGAGAATGAAACACCCGATGCGATGAACGCCGCCTGGGGCGGACAATGCTCGGCTCATCACGTGGCGTTGAACTTAGCTATCGGTCATAAGACCACAGAAAACCTGCTGAAGAAGAAAGCCTTTACATTGAGCATCGCCAATCTAGACAACTTGGTGCTGTCGGATTACTTTGGTCTCGTGTCGGGACATAAGGTAAACAAGATAAAAGTGGCAGGTGTGCACGTGTCAAAGAGTTCTTTTGTCGATGCGCCCGTCATCGAGGAATACCCTCTGACCTTGGAGTGCAAGGTAATCAGTATGGAAGAACGCTTGGGCGAAATGTACGTGGTAGGCGAAGTTCTAAACATGCAGGCCGACGAATCCATATTGGACGATATGGGCAGAGTAGATTTTGATAAATTGAAACCATTATCCTTCGACTCATCAGCACGTACTTACCGTGTATTGGGCGAAACAGTTGGAACGGCTTTCAAGGACGGAGAAGAACTATTATAAAGGAGATTCAAATATGAAATACAGAAACCTGGGGAACAGAGGACTTCGTGTTTCTGCCATAGGTTTGGGTTGTATGGGTATGAGCCATGCTTATGGTGCACCAGCCGACCATCGGGAAATGACGGAGCTGCTGGCAAAAGCTGTGGATATGGGTTATGACTTCTTCGATACAGCTGAAATCTATGGTACGCCTGACAATACTCACGACAATGAGGAGTTGCTGGGTAATGCCTTGAAAGCTTATCGTAATAAGATTATCATTGCCACGAAGTTTGGTCTGCGCTTTGATATGGAAAGCGGACGTGCCCCTTACCCTTTAATATCGGATTCACGTCCCACAACGATTAGAAAAGCAGTGGAGTGTTCACTCCGCCGTTTACAGACGGACTATATCGATCTCTACTACCAGCACCGTCCCGACCCGCAGATTCCAATTGAAGAAGTAGCAGGAACTATGCAGGATCTGATTAAAGAAGGCAAAGTGCTTTATTGGGGATTGTCGGAGGCGCCAGAAGCAGACATACGTCATGCAAATGCCGTCTGCCCTCTTACTGCCGTTCAAAACCGCTATTCGATGATGGCTCGCTGGCACGAAACCATGTTCCCAATATTGGAGGAATTGGGCATTGGTTTGGTGGCTTTTTCACCACTAGCTAACGGACTGCTCAGCGATCGCTATGACGCGGCCTCACATTTCGACGAACGCACGGACTACCGGGCAGGAATGCCGCAATTTCAGCCTGAAAGCTATAAGAATCTGTTTAAATTTATTTATAATTAGTTGTAAATCAGTAGGTTAATTGGGAT
>ERZ791680.137-NODE-137-length-87405-cov-17.636669_pt1 | contig 87405 bp, 50 predicted proteins | sample MGYA00510051_ERZ791680 | MGnify/ENA primary metagenome ERZ791680 (study PRJEB30046, sample SAMN00715238) | human gut metagenome | study: EMG produced TPA metagenomics assembly of the A metagenome-wide association study of gut microbiota in type 2...
GAAAATGAACCATATTAGTACTGATATATATAAATAATTTAGATCACCTACTTATGAATAATCGATTATTTAAATGTATTACAAATTTATTGTTCTGTATGTTGTTAGTAACATCATGCGAAAGCGATTCGAAGAATGTCGAGTATTCTCCGTTGCAACTACTCTCTGTCAAGCCAACAGCAGGAGAACAAGTCTCTCCTGGAGCCGTGGAAATAGTATTTGAGTTTGACCAGCCCATAACCATCAATGACGTCACTAAAATAACATTGAATAATAAAGTGGTGGAAAATGCCTATGCTGTAGCCAGATATTTAAAAGCAAGAGTTGAGGTAGAGTCGGAAAGTACAAACGTTTTTAAAATAGATACAAGAACCCTATCTATCTTTTCGACAGATAGGATGAATGAAACAGCATATTCAGTCGAGTTTACCGCTCCTGCCATTGACAATCCGGGTCCTGAATTCAATATTAATGATACTCCTTGTAACCCGAATGCCGATGCCGGTGCCAGAGCACTATATACATGGATGCTTAAACAACACGGAAAGAGAATAATCTCGGGTAGCACAGATGGAGACTCATTCAGTTATGCAAAACGAATTACCGGACATACACCTCTACTCAAAGGATTTGACATGCAGGCCTATAGCCTACATTATCCATACCTCTGGGGAGGCGACGGTCATACCTTCGGCCCCGATTTGAATAATCCTAGTACACCAGATGCGATAGCGTGGTATAACGATAACGATCAGAAGCCAATTATTGCCTTCACTTGGCATTGGCATTCCCCAATGGGAGGAGAACCTGGCAAGAATACATTCTATACAAATGAAACGGATTTTGATGCAAGTCAAGCTGTAATAGAAGGAACAGAGGAGTATAATGCAACCATAGGCGATATTGATGCAATTGCTGACCAGTTGAGAAAATTGAGAGATGCCGGTGTGCCTGTGTTGTGGAGACCTTTACACGAAGGCTCCGGAACTTGGTTCTGGTGGGGTGCTAAAGGACCGGAAGTTTATAAAAAATTGTGGAATATGATGTACGACAGACTCACAAACCATCATCAATTGAATAATCTCCTTTGGGTTTATAATGGCGGTGATGTCAATTGGTATCCCGGCGATGATAAATGTGACGTTATCACTGATGATGTTGGTCAAGATGATATTTATAAAGATAGATTCGAGAATGTATACAAGATAACTAATGGTAAAAAAATGCTGGGCTTAAGTGAAAGTGGGAATGCCATTATGGATCCAGATAAAGCATTAAGAGAAGGAGTGTATTGGTCATACTGGATGACATGGCACGATGCTATCAAAAATGGAGATCCCGAAGATTTAAAAGCCGTATATAATAATCCCAAAGTAGTTACATTGGAAAGCTATTATTAAATAGCTTGCTTTGATCTATTAATTATAAAATACAAGATAATGAGAAAAAACATTTTATTTTTACTGCTTTTTCTTACATCTCTGAATGTCTTTGCACAAAAATTTGAGGGGTTAGCCTTAACCCCTCAAATGGGATGGAACAGTTGGAATAAGTTTGGGACAGATATAAACGAACAAATGGTCAAGGAAATGGCAGATGCTTTGGTGAGCACCGGATTAAGAGATGCCGGTTATAACCATATATTGCTCGATGATGGTTGGATGGAAATGGAGCGAGACGCCCAAGGCAATCTGGTTCCTCATCGGAAGAAATTTCCGAATGGCATTAAAGTCGTTGCAGACTACGTACATTCCAAGGGATTGAAATTCGGTTTATACAATTGCGCAGGTTCAAAAACCTGCGCAGGGTATCCCGGCAGCCGTGGACACGAATATCAAGACGCACTTAAATATGCTGAATGGGGTGTCGATTACCTGAAATACGACTGGTGTAGCACTGGCAAACTGAATGCAGAGGAGGCCTATATAACTATGCGCGATGCCATTTATACAGCAGGCCGCCCCATTCTTCTGAGTATTTGTGAATGGGGGACCGATGCTCCTTGGAAATGGGCACAATCGGTAGGTCATAGCTGGCGGACAACCGGTGACATCTACAACTGTTTTTCATGTAAACACGACCATGGCGGATATTTCTCATGGGGAGCACTGAACATCTTGGACATGCGCGATCAGGACGAACTTCGCAAAGCTGCAGGACCAGACCATTGGAATGACATGGATATGCTCGAAGTAGGAAATGGTGGCTTGACGCCGGATGAAGAACGGACGCATTTCGCATTATGGACCATTCTCAATTCACCTCTTTTGCTGGGTAACGATTTGCGTAATATGTCACCTCAAACATTGGACATACTTACTAATAAAGAAATTATAGCCATTAATCAGGATTCATTAGGTATTCAAGGTTTCAAATATAAAAAAGAAGGAACAATTGAAGTATGGGTAAAGCCTATGGCAAACAATGAATGGGCCATCTGTTTCTTCAACCGCTCACAGCAACCTTCAGATTTCACTTTTAACTGGGAAAGGGAAACCATCAAAGACAATGTATTTGATAAAGAAATTACATTCAACAGAGACAACATCTATAAGATCAGAGATTTGTACCAACACAAAGTGATTGGGAATACAAAGAAAGCTTTGAAACAGAAGTTGGAGCCTAATCAGTCATTAGTAGTAAAGATATTCAAATAATTGATATCAATTATAGTGTTGATGAAACAACCTAATTATACAAATAATCTTCAATCTTGCCGGATGCCAAAGTTATTTCTTTGGTATCCGGTTCTTCATATCTCATATATCCCGGTTCTAACTTAATTCCACTAATAGAATACATATCGGAAACAATAACTTTTCTTGAACACTAGAAACAATATTCCTCTTGAATGTATCAAAAGAAGGTATCAAATGTATTATCAGACAAATCCGGACGGTGTAAAAGCCATATGGGAATAGCTATTTGTATCCTCCTTTTTATCTTTGCTTCCGACAAATCACCGAATTGCGATTATTAATCATGAACTTTAAATATATAGTATGATAAAAACAAATTTAATTGCCATAGCAGGTCTGTTTCTGATAGGAATGTCTGCTTGCCAAAAAGAAAATGCGCTTCCAAAACGGACTCATGAAACCGAATGTTTATTGAAGTCATTAAAGCTTCTTCCCGAAACCGGATATATGTTCGGACATCACGATGCAACTTCTTATGGTATCGGTTGGGATGGAGATGCGGATAGAAGTGATGTGAAAAGTGTATGTGGTGCTTATCCGGCTGTCATGTCTTTCGATTTGGGACGCATCGAACTGGGTAATGACAATAATCTGGATAATGTTCCTTTTGAAAGAATAAAAAATGAAATCATTTCACAATATAATAGAGGTGGCATGAGTTCATTAAGTTGGCACATGGATAATCCGGTTACAGGGAAAGATTCCTGGGACGCAAGTGATACGACTGTAGTTACTTCAATTCTTCCCGGAGGAGCCTATCATGAGAAATTCACAGGCTGGCTCGACAAAGCTGCTGAATTTATAAATTCAGTAGTTACGGCAGATGGAGTAAAAGTTCCGATTCTTTTTCGTCCATGGCATGAGCATACAGGAAACTGGTTCTGGTGGGGGCAAAACCTTTGCTCTGCAGAAGAATACAAAGCCCTATGGAAAATGACCTATGAGCACATGCAGAAAAAAGGGGCAAACAATCTTCTTTATGCCTATTCTGCCGGATCGGAGCCCAATGATACTACCGAATATTTGGAACGTTATCCGGGAGACGACATTATTGATTTCATTGGTTTTGACACTTATCAGTTCAATCGTCAAGATTATGTGAATACCATGGAAAAATCACTATCTATTCTTACAGAAGTCGGTAAAGCACATCAAAAACCAATCGCTGTCACTGAAACCGGATTTGAGACAATACCGGATTCCGTATGGTGGACAGAGACACTCATGCCGGTGATCGATAAATATCCGATCACTTATGTACTTGTCTGGCGAAATGCCCGCGAAAGAGAAGGGCATTATTTCGCACCTTACCCAGGACAAACATCTGCAAACAATTTTGTAGATTTCTATCATTCACCGAAAACGCTCTTTATTGGAGATAACTTTACACTATATAAATAAGAACAGAAATAACGAATATCATGAGAAAATACTTTTTAGTCGCAGGAATCTGTTTGTTTACTGTCAACTTGTTTGCGCAGAACGTATGTATTTCAACTCCGGGGACATCACTGGTTTTGTCCGCCCCTACAGGAGGAGATTTAAGATATGTGTATTACGGCAATAAATTGTCAGAAACAGATGTAGCTACCATCAATCAGACTGGAAGCGACAACTACTCGGCATATCCGGTATATGGTTTGGGAGGAGCCAGCGAGGCAGCCTTAGCAGTTAAGCACGCCGACGGAAATATGACCCTACAAATGACAGTCACAGATGTGAAAACGAACCAAGAGGGTAATGCGAATATCACAATTGTCAAAATGAAAGATAAGGTATATCCTTTCTTTGCCAACATCTGCTACAAAGCGTATCAGGATGTAGATATTATCGAAGTCTGGACTGAAATCAGCCATCAGGAGAAAAATCCGGTATTATTGAATCAGTTTGCTTCCGCCTACTTGCCGATACGTCGAGGTGAGGTTTGGTTATCTCATTTATATGGTTCTTGGGCAAATGAAGGACGTTTGGCACAAGAACCTTTAAAACCGGGAATGAAAATCATAAAGAATAAAGACGGAGTACGTAATTCGCATACAGCACACGCGGAAGTGATGTTTTCACTCGATGGCAAACCGCAAGAAAACACAGGAAATGTGATCGGCGCCGCCTTGTGTTATAGTGGCAATTACAAATTACGTATTGATACTGACGACAGCGAATATCATCACTTCTACGCCGGCATTAATGAAGACAATTCATCTTACAACCTGCCAAAAGGAGAAGTTTTTCGTACTCCGGAACTTGCGCTGACCTATAGCAAAGAGGGATTAAGCGGAAGCAGCCGTAATTTCCACCGATGGGCACGAATATACAAATTGGCACATGGAACTTCTCTACGTAAAATCCTGCTGAATAGCTGGGAAGGTGTTTATTTCGACATCAACGAGCAGGGTATGGACCAGATGATGAGTGACATTGAGTCTATGGGAGGCGAGTTATTTGTGATGGATGACGGTTGGTTTGGAGATAAATTTCCGCGTAAATCGGATAATTCTTCCTTAGGCGACTGGAAAGTGGACAAGAGGAAATTGCCAAACGGCATTAGAGGCTTGGTGAAAGATGCACAAAAACACGGCATCAAATTTGGAATCTGGCTGGAACCGGAAATGACGAATACGACTAGCGAACTCTATGAGAAACATCCCGATTGGATCCTTAAAGCACCGGAACGTGATCCGATCACCGGACGCGGAGGGACACAACTCGTATTGGATCTTACCAATCCGGAAGTACAGGACTTCATATTCGGGGTTGTTGATAACTTGATGACCGATAATCCGGAAATTGATTATATCAAATGGGATGCCAATATGTCGATTATGAATCATGGCTCCAGCTATTTACCCAAAGATAAGCAAAACCATCTTTACATAGAGTTTCATCGTGGATTCGAGAAAATATGCCAACGCATTCGTGCCAAATATCCGGATTTGACTATTCAGGCATGCGCAAGTGGAGGAGGCCGTGCCAACTATGGTGTATTGCCTTATTTTGATGAGTTTTGGGTAAGCGATAATACAGATGCTTTGCAACGGATATATATGCAGTGGGGAACATCATACTTCTTCCCGGCTATTGCGATGGGATCCCATATCAGTGCCACCCCCAATCATCAAACTTCTCGCACGATTCCTTTGAAATACCGTGTTGATGTGGCAATGAGCGGACGTCTGGGAATGGAAATACAACCTAAAAATATGACTGAAGAAGAAAAAGCACTTTGTAAGAATGCAATTGCCGAATATAAAAAGATACGTCCTGTTGTACAATTGGGTGACATTTATCGCTTATTGTCTCCCTATGATAACCAAGGCGTTGCATCTTTGATGTATGTGTCTCCAGAAAAAAATAAAGCTGTTTTCTACTGGTGGAAGTTAGAGCAATTCTGTAATCAACACTTACCACGTGTGAAGATGGCTGGCTTATCGCCAGAAAAGCTCTACAAAATACATGAATTAAACCGTATTGACAACATTCTTTTAAAATTCGAAGATCAAGTCTTTACTGGTGAGTACCTCATGGCTAACGGTTTGGAAATACCTTATAAACATACCGTGGATTACAACAAACAAACTGACTACACTAGTCGTGTACTCTATTTGGAAGAAGTGAAACAGTAAAACCCTATAAAGAAATATTATGAAAAGATTCTTTTTAGCAGCATTGTTATTGATAGCAGGCAAAGCAAGCCTGAGTGCTCAAACTATCGAAATACCTTTTACCGGAGATTATGCCGATCCTACTATTGTACGAGTTGGTGAGGATTTCTATATGACTCATTCCTCCTATAACTATTACCCCGGACTATTGGTGTGGTATTCAAAAGATCTGAAAAAATGGACACCTGTCACCCGTACTTTACATGAAAATGTAGGTACTGTATGGGCTCCGGATATCACTTATACCAATGGCAAGTTTTATATCTACTTCCCTACCAATTTAGGAGGTAATTATGTGGTGACAGCTGATCATATAGAAGGTCCATGGACAACACCAGTCAAACTTGAAGTGAATGGAATTGATCCGGGACATATTGTAGATGCCGAAGGAAACCGATATCTGTATGTGAATGGCGGAGGATATGTCACACTTGCTAAGGATGGTCTGTCGGCAACCAGTAAGGAGAAATATATTTATCGTGGATGGGAGATTCCTCGCGATTGGCCGGTTGAATGCCATTGCCTGGAATCACCGAAGCTATTCTTCCATCAAGGCTATTATTATATGGTATCTGCCCAAGGAGGTACTTCAGGGCCATCTACCAGCCACATGGCAATCGTGGCACGTTCGAAAAAAGTGGATGGACCTTGGGAAAATAGTCCTTATAATCCTTTAATTCATACCTATGACCCCAGTGATGAATGGGTGTCTAAAGGACATGCCACTCTTTTTGATGACACTAAAGGTAACTGGTACGCAGTTTATCATGCATTCAAGCGTGAAGAACGTCCTCAAGGGAGATCAACTTTAATTCAACCTATCAAATGGACAAAGGATGGTTGGCCTGTATTGAAAACATCTTCTAAAGAAAAATATGTAGCTTATACCAACACGCGTCCTCAATCTGATGATTTTAACACCGGAAAATTGAATTGGCAATGGAGTTTTTGGGGAATTGACTCTCCTACCGACTATCAACTGAACAATGGAAGTGTCACATTAAAAGGTTCGAAAGATAAACTCCGCGCCTTGATAGCTATCGCTTCGGATGCAGACTATGAAGTAACTGCTGAAATTGAAACGGAAGGAAATGTGGAAACCGGATTAGCATTGATGTATAATGATGGAGTCTATGCCGGTATTGGATTGAATAAAGGAATTATCCAGGGTTTGTGGCATGGAACACCTTCCTGGAGTACTTTCGACGCCAAAGATTGCAAATTTCTTAAACTGAAAGTAGAGAAATACACCATCTCTGTTTCGTATAGCAATGATGGTGTGAACTGGTTGGGATATCCTCATGGTTTTGATGTGTCGGGATATCATACTAACATTTACGGCGGCTTCTATTGCTTGAAACCAAGTATCTTATGCAAAGGAGAAGGTAGTGTTACCATTAAGAATGTAACCTTCAAATATTAATATCAATGAAACGCTTTAAGTCGATTATAGTAATAGCATTTATTATGACCGCCATTCCAATGAAGGCGAACCAACCTGACTCTGTTTATCTTTTCTCATATGCGAAGCACGGGGGGACTAGCGGTCTACGTTTTGCATGGAGTGCAGATGGTAAACAAAACAGGATGCCCGTGTGCGGTGATTTTGAATATGTGAAATGTGGTTTTGGTCCATGGGGACGTGAGAAGAAAATGATCACTCCTCATCTACAACAAGATGTCCAAACCAAAAAATGGCATTGTGTATGGTACCTTTCAGAGAGCGGTAAGGCTTTAGGACATACTGCTTCAAAAGATTTACTGGATTGGGAGGCTCAAAGTTATTTCGCCCCTGAAGTATTAAGCAAGTACCAACCCGCTCAAGCCTATCCGACTAAGGCTTCCAAAGTGATAGTGGCAGGTAATGAGGAACAAGGTTATGTACAGCGTGTACCCTGTGATATATTAACAGATTTGGTGCGCTTTGCCGAACATAAGAGATACCGCCAACAACTGAACGATGAACATGCCGGGCAGGATTCGATACGCTTTGCAGGTTTGGAGCCTGTGATGACTGAAATCATTGTCAATACGAAAGACGCAAAAGCAATTAGTGATAAGTTTATTGGCATCTTTTTTGAAGACATCAACTACGCTGCCGATGGCGGATTATATGGAGAACTAATACAAAACCGCGACTTTGAATATTTCTTAAACGAAAATCCCTGGGATAAGAGCTGGGGACCAACTAAAGCCTGGAGCATAAAAGGGAATGCAGAGTTTAACATCGCTACTGAAAATCCTTTGCATGCAAACAATGCGAACTACGCCATTTTAAAGATTCATTCCATAGGTGCATCGTTCTCAAACGAAGGATACGATGGCATTAACTTGAAGAAAGGAGAAAAATACAACTTTTCACTTTGGGGACGTATTCCGGCTACAGCCAAGGGAGGCAAAATACTAATAAAATTGCTTGATGAAAAAGGCCATACGGTAGGTAGCACTACCATATCAGTTACATCCAGGCTGTGGAAACAACGCAAAGCGGTAATTACCGTGACTGAAAATGTAAAATCAGCCTCATTGGCCCTCATTCCTCAAACAACAGGCGAATACCACTTGGATATGATTTCTCTCTTTCCCCAAAACACCTTCAAGGGGCGCATAAATGGTTTACGTGCCGATCTGGCTCAAACCTTAGCAGATCTGCATCCTCGTTTTGTGCGTTTCCCCGGTGGCTGTGTAGCTCATGGCAATGGTTTGGATAATATATATGACTGGAAAGGTTCTATCGGTAAACTCCATGAGCGTAAGCCTTTACGTAGTTTATGGGGCTATCACCAGACACGTGGCTTGGGTTATCACGAATACTTTCTCTTTTGCGAAGACCTTGGAGCAGAACCTGTACCTGTAGTAGCCGCTGGTGTACCTTGTCAAAACAGCGATTGGAAGCATAAGCATACACACGACGAACTAACGACCTTCGGACAACAAGGAGGTATTTCCATGGAAGATATGCCGAAGTATGTACAGGATGTACTCGACTTAATTGAATATGCCAACGGTGATGCCAAGAAAACTGTATGGGGTAAGAAACGTGCCGAGGCCGGTCATCCCCAACCCTTCAATTTGAAGTATATCGGCATCGGTAATGAAGATTTGATTACAGAAGTCTTCAAAGAACGCTTTCTGATGATTTATAATGCAGTGAAAGAGAAGTATCCCGAAGTAACAGTAATCGGTACTGTCGGTCCTTTTTACGAAGGAAGCGACTACAACGAAGGTTGGAAGTTAGCTACCAAGCACCAAGTACCTGTGGTAGATGAACACTACTATGTGGCTCCAGGTTGGATGATCCACAACCAAGACTACTATGATGGTTACGACCGTAACAAAGCGAAGGTTTATTTAGGTGAATATGCAGCTCATTTGCCTAATCGCCCTAATAATATTGAAACAGCGTTAGCAGAAGCCCTTTATCTGACTTCTGTAGAACGTAATGCTGATATCGTCATCATGACATCCTATGCACCTCTTTTGGCAAAAGACTATCATATGCAATGGTGTCCTGACCTGATTTACTTCAACAATCAAGAGGTGAGACCCACCGTAGGTTATTACACTCAACAAATGTACGGTCAGAATCCCGGTACTCATTACTTGACTTCCCAAGTGAAAGTGAAACACGAACAGGAAGGGGTGAAGAAACGTATCGGTGTTTCTGTGGTAAAAGATGAATATAGCGGTGATTATATCGTTCGTTTAGTGAATATGCTTCCGGCTACTGTCAATACAAAAATTACACTGAAAGATGTAGATTTACAACACCCCACAGCTACCAGAACTTTACTTACAGGTGCTCCAACGGACCAGACTTCCAAACCTGTTATAACGCCATTCGAACTCTCTTCGAATGAATTTGATTATGCAATGCCAGCGTACTCATTTACGGTCATTCGCGTAAAACCGTGAGATGACGAACATAGACAGACTGATTTCTCAACCTATAATAAATAATTTAATGTAATGAAAAAAAACAAACTCTCAATAATAGCATTGGTCTGCCTTTCAGTTCCGGTGGCGGGACAAACGTTCGACCATTACCAAGCACAAACCAAGGAGCTTGTAATCTCAACCAAGAAAATCGGAGCGGAAATTCAACCCACGATGTATGGCTTGTTCTTTGAGGATATCAACTATGCAGCTGATGGCGGTTTGTACGCAGAGTTAGTAAAAAACCGTTCGTTTGAATTCCCACAGCCTTTATTGGGTTGGAAAGCATTCGGTAAGTTTGAAGTGAAAGATGACGGACCTTTCGAGAAAAATCCCCACTATGTACGTCTCTTCTATAAAGGACATGGGCATAAGCTCACCGGTTTGAGTAACGAAGGCTTCTTTGGTATTGGTGTAAAGAAAGATGCCGAATATCGTTTTTCTGTTTGGGCACGAATCCCAGATGGAGGCAAAGCTGCAATGATTCGTGTCGAGTTAGTGAATACCAAGACAATGGAAGAGGGACATGCCTTTGCATCGGAACGCATTACTGTCGATTCAAAGGAATGGAAAAAGTATCAAGTAATTTTAAAACCTTCGATGACTAATCCAAAGGCTGAACTTCGTATATTTCTGGAAGGTGTTGAAACTATTGATTTAGAACATGTTTCGCTCTTTCCTGTGGATACTTGGAAGGGGCATGAAAATGGTTTACGTAAAGACTTGGTCCAGCTTTTAGCCGACTTGAAGCCCGGTATTTTCCGCTTTCCTGGTGGATGTATTGTAGAAGGCACTGACTTAGAAACTCGTTACAACTGGAAAAACTCGGTTGGTCCGGTTGAGAATCGCCCATTGAACGAGAATCGTTGGCAATATACCTTTGCTCATCGTTACTACCCTGACTATTATCAAAGTTACGGTTTAGGTTTTTATGAATACTTTTTAATGTCAGAAGAGATTGGTGCAGAGCCTCTTCCTATATTAAGTTGTGGTCTGGCATGCCAGTTTCAAAACTATCATATCAGCGCTCATGCCGCACTTGAAGAATTGCAGCCATATATCCAGGATGCGCTCGATTTAATTGAGTTTGCTAACGGTGATGTGACAACTAAATGGGGAAAACTTCGTGCCGAAATGGGACATCCGGCTTCATTCAACTTGAAGTTCATCGGTATTGGGAACGAACAATGGGGACCTGAATATCCAGAACGTTTAGAACCATTTATTAAAGCCATCCGTGCTGTTTATCCCGATATCAAGATCGTGGGTAGTTCCGGTCCCCATTCGGAAGGTAATGATTTCAACTATTTGTGGCCAGAAATGACACGTTTGAAAGTTGACCTGGTAGATGAGCACTTTTATCGCCCTGAAGATTGGTTCTTAGCCCAAGGTTCCCGGTATGACAACTATGACCGTAAAGGTCCGAAAGTATTTGCCGGTGAATATGCTTGTCATGGTAATGGTAGAAAATGGAACCACTTCAATGCAGCTTTAATGGAAGCTGCGTTTATGACAGGTTTGGAACGTAATGCAGATATCGTTCATATGGCAACGTATGCTCCTTTGTTTGCTCATGTGGAGGGTTGGCAATGGCGTCCTGACTTGATCTGGTTCGATAATTTGAAATCAGTTGGTACTGTAAGTTACTATGTGCAGCAGTTGTATGCTACTTACAAGGGTACTAACATGCTGAAATTAACCATGAATAAGAAACCAGTAACCGGTTCAGAGGATCAAAACGGTTTGTTTGCAAGTGCAGTATTAGATAAGGATAGTAATGAAATTATTGTCAAAGTCGCCAATGTTTCTGATGAGCCCCAAGCTTTATCTATAAAGATAGATGGTTTGAAAAAGAAAGAAACCTTAAAAGGCGCCCGTGCTATTAAACTCCAAACAGACAATATATTGAAAGAAAATACGCTAGATAACCCCTATGCAATTATTCCTCAAGAATCGATATTGGCTGTTAACGGAAATATACTGAATGTAACAATTGAACCTAAAACATTTGCAGTATATGTATTGAAGAAATAGACCATCATAAAAATGAAATGCTACCTCAATGATCTTCTTTATTCGAAAGAGGAGAAGCAGTCTTTAGTATAATTTGAAACACTTAAAAAATAGAAAGATGACTTCTTTTAAAAATAAATTGCAAACACTTTTTGAAGAGTACGAACAGTTAATCACTCGTACAAACAAGCCATTGGAAAATGGAAATGGTATTTTCACACGTTATCAATATCCCATACTCACAGCAGCTCATACTCCCGTCTTCTGGCGGTATGATCTGGATGAACAAACAAATCCGTTTTTGATGGAACGTATTGGCATGAACGCCACCCTAAACTCCGGCGCTATCAAGTGGAATGGAAAATACTTATTGATAGTCCGTGTAGAAGGAGCCGACCGCAAGTCTTTTTTCGCAGTGGCTGAAAGTCCTAATGGAATTGACAATTTTCGTTTCTGGGATTATCCGATAGTGATGCCTGAAGATATCATTCCTGCCACGAACATTTATGATATGCGTTTGACAGCTCATGAAGACGGATGGATTTATGGAATCTTCTGTGCAGAACGCCACGATGACACAGCTCCGGCTGGCGATCTTTCATCTGCTACGGCAACCGCTGCAATAGCCCGTACGAAGGACTTGAAAATATGGGAACGCTTGCCGGATTTAAAAACAAAAAGCCAGCAACGTAATGTGGTTCTTCATCCGGAGTTTGTAAATGGAAAATATGCTTTGTACACACGCCCCCAAGATGGTTTTATCGATGCCGGCAGCGGTGGCGGTATTGGCTGGGCACTACTGGACGACATGACACATGCAGAAGTAAAAGATGAAATAATTATCGACCGGCGTTATTATCACACCATCAAGGAGGTGAAAAATGGAGAGGGTCCCCACCCTATCAAAACTCCGCAAGGATGGTTACATCTGGCACACGGAGTACGAGGGTGTGCTGCCGGGCTTCGTTATGTGCTTTATATGTACATGACCTCGTTGGAAGATCCGACAAAAGTGATCGCCTCTCCGGCTGGTTTCTTTATGGCTCCGGAAGGAGAAGAACGCATCGGAGATGTTTCCAATGTACTCTTTACCAACGGATGGATTGTTGATGAGGATGGCAAAGTGTTTATCTACTATGCTTCTTCCGACACACGTATGCATGTGGCTACTTCTACGGTTGACCGATTGGTGGATTATTGCCTGAATACCCCGTCTGACGGTCTGTCTTCCTCGTCTTCGGTGGCTACGCTGATAAAGCAAATAGAGAAGAACCTTCGTTTGATGAATAAATAATCATCTACTCAATACTATGATAAAACTTCAGGAAAAAATTGGATATGGTTTGGGCGATATGGCTTCTTCTATGTTTTGGAAGTTGTTCGGCTCCTATCTGATGATTTTTTATACAGATGTTTTCGGAATGTCTGCTGCAGTAGTAGGTACGATGTTTCTCGTCACCCGTATATGGGATTCCGCGTTTGACCCGATTGTCGGTGTAATAGCCGACCGGACTCAATCACGCTGGGGAAAATTTCGTCCTTATCTATTATATCTGGCCATCCCTTTTGCATTGATAGGAATACTCACATTTATGACTCCGGATTTAAGTGACACCGGCAAAATAGTGTATGCCTATATAACCTATTCGCTGATGATGATGGTGTATTCGGCCATTAATGTGCCTTATGCTTCATTACTCGGTGTCATAAGCCCGGAATCAAAAGACCGGAATACACTCTCCACCTACCGTATGACATTTGCGTATATCGGCAGTTTTATCGCGTTGCTCTTGTTTATGCCGATGGTCAATTTCTTCAGTAAAGACCATAGTGAACAATACGGTTGGATGATGAGTGTCGTTGTCATTGCCGTGTCATGTGCTTTGCTTTTTTACGGATGCTTTGCCTGGACAGAAGAACGCGTAAAGCCTATCCGGGAACAGCAGAACTCATTGAAAACTGATTTGTCGGACTTACTTCATAACCGTCCCTGGTGGATTCTTTTAGGAGCCGGGATTGCCGCTTTGGTGTTCAACTCCATTCGCGACGGGGCAACAGTGTATTACTTCAAATACTATATCGTAGAGGAAGAACATGCCTCTATTTCTCTGCTCGGCATTTCTTTTGTGTTAAGCGGGCTATATCTGGCAGTGGGGCAAGCTGCCAATATTTTAGGAGTCATTCTGGCTGCTCCGTTAAGTAACAGCATTGGTAAAAAGAAAACATACATGGGAGCCATGCTGATAGCCACAGTGTTTTCCGTCATCTTTTATTGGCTGGATAAAGAGGAATTGGTGCTTATTTTCACTTTTCAGATATTAATCAGTATTTGTGCGGGAAGCATATTTCCTTTATTATGGTCGATGTATGCGGACTGTGCTGATTACTCTGAATTGCAGACCGGTCATCGTGCCACAGGGCTTATCTTTTCTTCATCTTCCATGAGCCAGAAATTTGGTTGGGCTATCGGTAGTGCAGCAACAGGATGGTTATTGGCATTTTTCGGGTTTGAAGCTAACGCTATACAGAGTGCCGAGACTATTCATGGAATTAAAATGTTCCTAAGTTGGTTGCCGGCTGTAGGGACGGTTCTTAGCATACTTTTTATAAGTCTGTATCCTTTATCGGAAGAACGGATGTGTGAGATAACCAATCAGTTGAACGCTAAAAGAAAGGAATAAATGGAAAAGACAGTAACAAAGTTAAGGGAAGAAATGCAGAGTGTACTGACAGAGAATATTCTTCCTTTTTGGATGAATCGCATGGTAGATACAGAGCATGGCGGCTTTCATGGATGTATTGCCGGTAATGGAGAAGTGATTGGTGGGGCTCCGAAAGGAGTAGTATTGAATGCACGTATTCTATGGACATTTTCATCCGCCTATCGCCTGCTCTGTAAAGAAGAATATTTGGAAATGGCAACCCGCGCTAAAAGAGAAATCATCGATCATTTTTACGATCCTGTATATGGAGGCGTATATTGGTCACTTTCCGAAGACCATACTCCTTTGGACACCAAAAAACAAATATATGCGTTGGGATTTGCTATTTATGGACTTAGTGAGTATTTTCGAGCGACGGAAGATAAAGAGGCATTGGAGTACGCCATACGTTTATTCAATGATATTGAAGAACACAGCTTTGACCGGAAAAAAAACGGATATTGTGAGGCGCTGACCCGTGAATGGGAAACAATAGAAGATATGCGTTTGAGCGAAAAGGATGAGAATGAACGGAAAACAATGAATACGCATTTACATATTCTGGAACCTTATGCCAATTTATACCGGGTATGGAAAGATGACTGGCTGGAAAGACAACTACGGAATCTTATAGAGCTTTTCACAGAGCGAATCATAAACTTTGAAACAAAGCATTTGGATCTGTTTTTTGATGATGACTGGAACAGTAAATATAACATTGTTTCGTACGGGCACGATATCGAAGCTTCCTGGCTCCTGCATGAAGCAGCTTTAACTCTTGGCGACAGACGGCTGGCAGAGCGTATCGAACCTTATGTAATTGACATGGCAGAAGCCGCCTCTGAAGGATTTCTTCCCGGTGCAGGTATGATTTATGAGATGCATGGTGACCGTGCCTCAATAGATGCCGACCGGCATTGGTGGGTGCAAGCTGAATCTGTTGTGGGTTATATGAATCTTTACCAGTATTTTGACGACTGTTTGTCATTAGTACGGGCTACCCAATGCTGGGAGCTCATAAAAGAACATTTGATCGACAGCGAAGGAGAATGGTTCTGGAGCCTACGAGCAGATGGTACAGTGAATAAAACCGATGATAAAGCCGGCTTCTGGAAATGTCCCTATCATAATGGAAGGATGTGTATGGAGGTAATAGAACGTTTTCACGAATAAATATAAATTACTATCTTACAACAAAACAGCTATCTTATGATTAGAAAAACAAGCAAGAAGTGGCTGATCACTTTATTACTTATTATTTGCTACTCATCAATTAGCGTAGCACAGCAAACTATACAACTAAGTGGAAAAAGTCAAGGTAAGCGTTTTGATGGTATTGGGGTAGTTAATGGAGGCGGTGCAACATCCGTCTTACTGAAGGACTATCCTGAACAACAGCGTAACGAAATCATGGATATGGTCTATAAACCTATGTTCGGTGGTTCTGTCAGTTCATTGCTCGTAGAAATTCCCGGTGACGGCAACTGTACTCTGGTTATCACCCGAGGAAAACGCGACCAGAAAGAGCTCATTGGCGGTGCTGAACAGCAAGCCATGATCCTTGCTCGTACCGATATGGAGATTGGTGGTGAATACACGCTGGCCAGTGTCAAGATTGAAGGTGTCAACGCCTGCCAATGGCATTCATTGAAACTACGCCTCCTTGGCGACGAACTAACAGGTTTTGTAGATGGAAAGGAAGTGGTGAAAGCTACATCAGCCCACTATCTACGCGGTATGGCCGGACTAATGGCTCCGTTACAAAAACAGCGTATCTGCACCCCCTATTTTGACAATCTCAAGATTCAGCCCATTGGGCGCACCAAAGGTTACAAACGTTGGATATAAGACCAATGTACCCTTCCCACCAGGCAAATTATCGCGAGTAAAATAGACTTATCCAATAAAGAATGATGAGGAAGTCAAATTTGTCTATCATCTAAAAGGAGACAATTCTCAACAGAATCATCAATGAAAAATCATAAGATCAAATCTATATCTCCGTTAATATCCCCCAATTAACAAGACGTTAATTGCTTCCAACAGATAGTACTTCTATTGTTATGGAAGCTAAATAACTCATATAACGGGAGTATTATTAATAGTTTCAAAAAAAGTAGGAAATAGGAGTTAGAAATAACTCTTATTTCCTACTTTCTGCAATACAGGGCTCATTATCCCTCCTTTTTGTTTACTTAATCTCGTTTTTTTATAACTTTGCAAGCATAAACAAAAACCTGGAAATATATACGATCATGGAACATCCTCTTGCCCAATTCCTATATTGCCCTGAATGTGGTTCCTCTCATTTTGAGATCAATAACGAGAAATCTAAAAAATGTGCAGATTGCGGCTTTGTCTATTATTTCAATCCTTCTGCCGCCACAGTAGCACTCATCTTGAATGAGAAAAATGAACTGCTTGTCTGCCGACGTGCCAAAGAGCCAGCCAAAGGAACTCTCGACCTACCCGGCGGATTCATCGATATGAATGAAACGGGCGAAGAAGGTGTTGCCCGCGAAGTACTGGAAGAAACAGGGCTGAAAGTTAAAAAAGCCGTTTACCAGTTCACACTTCCCAATATTTATGTTTATTCAGGTTTTCCTGTACACACACTCGATATGTTTTTCCTCTGCACTGTAGAAAACATGAGCTATTTCTCCGCTATGGATGATGTAGCAGATGCTTTCTTCCTGCCTCTCTCCGAAATTCATCCGGAAGATTTTGGACTGGATTCTATCCGGCGAGGACTTATTCTGTTTCTAGCTCAATACCACTAAAATCATTCTATCAGTCTGATATAATGCGTATTTTTTATCATCAGAGCAATTTATCACATAATCTTAAACAATCATATTATATTACTATAAATGAACAAAATACAACATATTGTGTTATCTTTGTAACCACCATTAATTTAATGGCCATTAAATTAACCGCCATTAAGATAGCAATAATATGAAGTTCTACGACCGAAAGAAAGAAATGGCGATACTGTATGCAGCTAAAGAGCAATCACAAACGAGCGCTTGCTTTACTGTAATGACCGGACGCCGACGAATCGGAAAAACAGCTCTACTCTTAGAGTCTGTCAAAGACACCCGATTCGTATATATATTTGTAGCAAGAAAGAGTGAAGTCCTGCTTTGCGCACAATATCAACCTGTCATAGAGGAAACACTTGGCATTCGTATCTATGGAGAAATCAGAGAGTTCGCACAGCTCTTTGAACTGCTGATGCAACATTCCCAAAAGGAAAATTTCACATTAATCATTGACGAATTTCAAGAATTCCTCTATATCAATCCGTCTATCGTCAGTGACATACAACGTATCTGGGATCAATATCACGCGACTTCCAAAATCAATTTCATTGTATGCGGTTCCGTTTATTCAATGATGAAAAGAATATTCGAAGACCGCAAGGAGCCACTATACGGACGCCTTACCGCCCGAATTGCCCTGCATCCATTCACCACCACTGTTATCAAAGAGATTCTGGCAGACCATGCCCCCCAATTCACATCGGAAGATTTGCTTTGCCTGTATTTACTGACAGGTGGAGTAGCCAAATACATCACCCTATTGATGGAAGCGAAAGCATTTAATAAAAATGCCATGATAAATTATGCGCTTTCCGAAGGCTCACCATTTCTGACAGAAGGCAAAGACATGTTGATTTCCGAGTTCGGGAAAGACTATGCCAATTATTTTTCTATCCTATCTCTCATTGCGGAAGGAAAAACAACACAACGAGAGATTGATTCCATCATCAATAAAAACACCGGTTCCTATTTAGCCAACCTTGAGGATGAATATTCATTAATCAAAAAAGTGAAACCGATGTTCGCTAAACCTAATAGTCGTGCTACCCGTTATTGCCTGCAAGACAATTTTCTACGATTCTGGTTTCGCTTCATTTTCCCAAACAACGCAGTACTGGAAATGGGGAAAAACCATTTACTGATAGAATATGTAGAAAAGAACTACGAACAATACAGCGGCCTACTGTTAGAAAAATATTTCCGTGAACGTATCGCTGAAGAAGAGGAAGTTACTGACGTAGGTAACTATTGGGACAAAAACGGAGAAAATGAAATAGACCTGATTGCCCTCAACCGGTTTAACAAAACAGCACTTATCGGAGAAGTAAAAAGAAATCCGAGAAAAATAAGTATCCCGGCATTGGAAAAGAAAGGAGAAACTTTACATAAAGAATTAAATGATTATAAAATAACTTTCAAAGGATTCTCATTGAAAGATATGTAGTACTTTTGCATAAACACCCGATTATGAAAAAAGAAATTACTAGACTCATTTGTGCGGCTATCTGCTGCACGCCTATGATAGGATTTGCCCAGACAAGTGATAAGTTCACTTCGACCGACAACCTTTATAAAGAAGGAAAAGAACTTTTCCAGGAAAAAAATTATGCAGCCGCCCTGCCGGCACTGAAAGCATTTGTAAAACAAAAGCCAACCGCCAGCCTTCTTCAAGACGCAGAATATATGCTGGCCAGTTCTGCTTATGAACTGAAAGACAAGAACCGGATCGAAATCCTGCGCAAGTATCTCGACCGCTATCCGGACACTCCTTACGCCAACCGTATTTATGCACTATTAGCCTCCTGCTACTTCTATGAAGGAAAATACGACGAAGCACTGGCACTCTTCAACTCTGCCGACCTCGGTCTGCTGGGTAATGAGGAACGAGATGACTGTACTTACCAATTGGCTACCTGTTATCTGAAAACCGATAATCTGCGAGAAGCAGCAATTTGGTTTGAAACATTGCGCGCCAACAGTCCCCAATATGCCAAAGACTGTGATTATTATCTCTCTTATATCCGCTATACGCAAAAACGCTATAACGAAGCACTGAAAGGTTTCTTGCCGTTACAGGACGATTCGAAGTACAAGGCACTTGTCCCCTATTACATTGCCGAAATTTATGCACAGCTTCAAAACTACGATAAGGCACAGATTGTAGCACAAAACTATCTGTCGGCCTATCCAAATAACGAGCATGCCGCAGAGATGTATCGCATTCTGGGAGATGCCTACTACCACTTCGGACAATATCACCAAGCTGTAGAAGCATTCAACAATTACCTGAACAAAGATCATTCGGCTCCGCGTCGCGATGCTCTTTATATGTTAGGGCTCTCCTACTATCAGACGAAAGTCTATTCCAAAGCAGCCGAAACATTAGGCAAGGTCACAACTGCCAATGATGCCCTTACTCAAAATGCATACCTCCACATGGGACTCTCTTATCTGCAACTGGCAGAAAAAAGCAAAGCCCGCATGGCTTTCGAACAGGCAGCCGCCTCCAGTGCTAATATGCAAATCAAGGAACAGGCAGCCTACAATTACGCTCTTTGCCTGCATGAAACTTCCTTCTCCGCTTTCGGCGAATCCGTCACTGCCTTTGAGAAGTTCCTGAATGAATTCCCGACTTCTCCTTACGCTGAAAAAGTCAGCAGCTATTTGGTAGGAGTTTACATGAATACCCGCAGTTATGATGCAGCCCTGAAATCCATCGACCGGATAGCCAAACCAAGTGCACAAATATTGGAAGCCAAACAGAAAATCCTGTTCCAACTAGGTACACAAGCATTTGCTAATGCTGATTTCACACAGGCTCTTAAATATCTGAATCAATCCATCGCCATCGGACAATATAACCGGCAGACCAAAGCAGACGCTTACTACTGGTGCGGCGAATCTTACTACCGCCTCAACCGAATGACGGAAGCAACCCGTGACTTCAACGCTTACCTGCAACTCACCACCCAGCCCAATAACGAAATGTACGCACTTGCCAACTACAACCTAGGGTATATCGCTTTCCACCGCAAAGACTATACACAGGCAAGCAATTATTTCCAAAAGTACATCCAACTGGAAAAAGGTGAAAATACAACCGCGCTTGCCGATGCCTATAACCGTATCGGTGACTGTTACCTGCATGTACGCAGCTTCGAAGAAGCCAAACATTACTACTCACAAGCGGAACAAATGAATACTCCTTCCGGCGACTATTCTTTCTATCAACTCGCTCTCGTATCGGGATTACAGAAAGACTATTCCGGCAAAATCACTTTATTAAACCGACTGGTGGGTAAATATCCTTCTTCTCCTTATGCAGTAAATGCCATTTATGAGAAAGGGCGTTCTTATGTCCTGATGGATAACAACAATCAAGCCATTACCTCTTTCAAAGAATTGCTAAGCAAATACCCCGAAAGTCCTGTCAGCCGGAAAGCCGCTGCAGAAATCGGATTATTGTACTATCAGAAAGGAGACTACAATCAGGCTATCGGAGCTTACAAGGAAGTAATCGAAAAATATCCGGGCAGCGAAGAAGCCCGCCTTGCCATGCGTGACTTGAAATCTATTTATGTAGACCTGAACCGCATCGACGAATTTGCAGCTTTAGCAAATGCCATGCCGGGACATATCCGTTTCGATGCCAATGAACAAGACTCACTTACGTATGCCGCTGCAGAAAAGATTTATATAAAAGGCCGGATGGAAGAAGCCAAAACAAGTCTCAACAAATACTTGCAGACTTTCCCGGAAGGTGCTTTCAGTTTGAATGCGCATTATTACCTCTGCCTGATTGGTAACGAACAGAAGAATTACGATATGGTTCTTCTCCATTCCGGTAAGTTATTGGAATATCCTAACAACCCATTTGCAGAAGAAGCACTAATCTTGCGTGCCGAAGTGCAGTTCAATCAGCAAAATATGGCTGAAGCACTAGCTAGCTATAAAATGTTGAAAGAAAAAGCAACCAATGTAGAACGTCGCCAACTTGCCGAAACAGGAATTTTGCGTTGTGCCTTCCTGTTGAGAGATGACATAGAAACCATCCATGCAGCTACCGACCTGCTTGCAGAAGCCAAACTTAGTCCGGAGTTAAGGAACGAAGCTCTTTATTACCGTGCTAAAGCCTACACCAAGCAAAAGGCTGACAAAAAAGCACTGGAAGATTATCGTGAACTGGCAAAAGATACACGTAACTCTTACGGTGCCGAAGCAAAATATCAGGTTGCACAATCACTTTACGATGCAAAAGAATATGCCGCTGCAGAAAAAGAGTTGCTCAACTATATAGAACAGAGCACACCTCATGCTTATTGGCTGGCACGTAGTTTTGTCCTTCTGTCCGATGTTTACCACGCTACGGGCAAAGATCTGGATGCACGTCAGTATCTGTTAAGTTTGCAACAGAATTACCAGGGTAATGACGATATTCAAAGCATGATTGAAAGCAGACTTCGTAAATTGAAAGTTGAGAATTGAGAATTAAATAAATAGAAAAGTATGAAACGATCTCATTATATAATAGGAGGACTCGCATTGGCAATCTCAATGCCATCCTGCCTTCAAGCCCAAACTACCCAACCGAAAGATACGACAATGAACCGCACGGTCATTGTAGAACAAGAATATAACCCGGACATTATGGATGCTTCGAAAGTGAACGTCCTGCCTAAAGTAGAAGAACCGACAGTAAGCAAAAAAGAGGTAGAATATGCTACAACATTCTTTCCGGCTACTTCTGTTCCGGCAGGTCTGATGAGTCCCTATACCGGAAAAGAAATTCAGCCAGGCACTACTCCCGGATATGTACGTGCCGGATATGGCAATTATGGCAATTTGGACATTCTTGCCAATTATCTATTCCGCCTGTCGAAGAAAGATAAACTGAATGTACGTTTCCAGATGGATGGAATGGATGGTAAATTGACCCTTCCCTTCACAGATGGAGAGAAATGGAACGCTTTCTACTACCGCACACGTGCTAATGTAGATTATACGCATCAATTCGATAAGTTGGATTTAAATATTGCCGGAAACTTCGGATTGAGCAACTTCAACTTCCAACCGGGAAGCGTAAACAGCAAGCAGAAATTCACATCCGGTGACTTCCATGCGGGCATTCATTTCATTGATGAGACTGCACCACTGCGTTTCAATGCAGAAACAAATCTGTTGATGTATGAACGTCAGCATAACATGTTCAATGAATCTGAAGCCAATACAGGTATCAAGGAGACAATCATACGTACCAAAGGCGATGTCACGGGAGCTATCGGTGACCAACAATTAATAACTATCGCTCTGGAAATGAACAATCTTCTCTACAGCGGATATACAAAGAATGTTTCCACCGGAGATGAATATTTCAAGAACTACACAACGCTTCTTTTAAATCCATATTATGAACTGGATAATGATGACTGGAAATTGCATATCGGAGCCAATGTAGATTTATCTTTCGGATTTGATAAGTCTTTCCGTATTTCACCCGATATCACTGCACAGTATATTTTTTCTGATAGCTACATTGTTTATGCAAAAGCAACTGGCGGTAAGCAACTGAATGATTTCCGCAGATTAGAAAATATATGTCCTTACGGTGAACTGCCGGAGGCAAATACCACTGCTACTTTGGGATATGTACAACGTCCTTATGATACTTACGAGCAAATCAACGGTAGTATAGGATTCAAAGCAAGCCCTTATCCGGGACTTTGGTTCAACGTGTTCGGTGGTTATCAGAATCTAAAGAACGACTTATCTTATTTAGGTTTTGACCCAAGTAATATTCATTCAGGCTCTTATCTTTCTTTTGCTCAAGATAATACAAATAATCTCTACCTTGGCGGTGAAATCAGTTACGATTACAAAGATATCCTCGGAATATCAGCTAAATATACTTACCGTAATTGGGACAGCAAAACAGAGGAATATCTGTTGGCTGTGAAACCTGTCAGTGAAATGTCTTTCAATGTACGTATTCATCCGATCTCTGCTCTTAACATAAATCTGGGTTATGATTACATCAACCGGAAAGAAGTGAAAGAGTATGCAAAAATGACCGCAATTAATGATTTGCATATCGGAGCCAGCTATAATATATTCAAAGGAGTATCCGTTTATGCGCAAGTACATAACCTGCTGAACAAGAAATATCAATATTATTTGGGTTATCCTACGGAAGGATTCAATTTCTTGGGAGGATTGAGTTTCCGGTTCTAAGAAAATTAGACAGAATATAATAAAAACACAATATGCTCATCCCGTACTATTCGAGATGGGCATATTGCATTAAATATCATCTTATTTCATTTTAATATATACCACCGAACGTCCTGAACCATATTTCTTCAGGATCCCTCTTTCAATAAAAGCATTAATATCCTGCAATGCCTGCTTCTTCGTCTTGCCAACAAGCTGGGCATAATCCTGCCGATTGATACAGGAATGGTCTTCAAAAAAAATATTCAAACGTTGCAAACATTTCTCTTCTTCCAATGGATTCTTTACACGGAATGGCGAATGACAACGTTGTAGCTCAATCCGACTCTCAATCTCCTTTTTAAGCTGTCGATTCACACGAAAATTAATATCTTTCAAAGATATGGACGGCGAACGTAAATCTTTTGCTTCCAAGACCCTTTTATTCACACTTAAAGAAAGAGTAAAATAGCCTATATCTCCCAATTCGACGGAGAATCCCTTCAATAGCAAATGCTGCAACTCTTTCGATATAGCTTCAATGACACCCACCACTTGTGCATGCGGCATATGCTGAAAGATTGTTACCTGTTCTACAAATTCCTCGGCTGTATAACTGCCTTTCAATACGACACGTGCATGTAAAGGTTGTTCTTCCCCGCTTTTTGCGAGATCGGGAGTCTCATAAAGATCATAATTCACACTCATAATTTATTAGTTTTTCATTAGGAAAGAGTAAAAACAGCCTTCCTATATATTAATTATTTATCCTGCATTTAAGTTTTCGCTCTACTTAACTGGAACGAAAACTCAGATGCTAACGAAACAAATGTACGCAGAATATACATACACTAATCGATACTAACGGAAATTTAATTTCATACAGTTTATCTTTTAGAAATGATAAATGGATTCTCACCAACAATTATCCAAGCTTGATCTCTTTAGCAATATCGCACAGTACCTGATGAAAACATCAAGTATCGACAATGTATATGGAGAAATCTTAAGATCAACAGATGCAAAACTGAAGATTTTATTAAATTCTCCTTATAATATAAGGTAGGGAGAATCTTTTTTTTTACTTTTGTCCCCGAATATTGTGGTACAAGCCATTATAAAAGAAAGAATTATGCAGAAAAACCTTGTCATTGTCGAGTCTCCGGCAAAAGCAAAAACGATTGAAAAGTTTCTGGGGAAAGATTTCAAAGTCCTTTCTAGTTACGGACACATACGCGATCTGAAGAAAAAAGATTTCAGTATCGACGTAAATAATGATTTTAAACCCAGCTACGAAATCCCGGCAGACAAAAAGACGCTGGTTAGCACACTGAAGACAGAAGCTAAAGAGGCAGAAACCGTATGGCTCGCATCCGATGAGGACCGCGAGGGAGAGGCGATTGCCTGGCATCTGTATGAGGTTTTGAAACTAAAACCGGAAAACACAAAACGAATCGTATTTCATGAAATTACGAAAAGCGCTATTTTAAAAGCAATTGAACAACCACGCGACATTGACCTCAACCTCGTAAATGCACAGCAAGCACGACGGATTCTGGACCGTATCGTAGGTTTCGAACTCTCTCCCGTGCTTTGGAGAAAAGTGAAACCGGCACTTTCTGCCGGACGTGTTCAGTCAGTTGCTGTCCGCCTGATCGTTGAACGTGAACGTGAAATACATGCTTTCCAAACGGAAGCTGCTTATCGCATCACTGCCGTATTCCTCGTTCCGGACACGGACGGAAAACTGGTGGAAATGAAAGCTGAACTGGCTCGCCGTATCAAAACAAAAGAAGAAGCAAAAGCTTTCCTCAACGCATGTCAGGGAGCAAGCTTTGCCATCGACGATATTACTACCCGCCCGGTCAAGAAAACGCCTCCTGCTCCATTCACAACATCTACGTTGCAACAGGAAGCCGCACGCAAACTGGGATATACCGTAGCGCAGACCATGATGCTCGCGCAACGCTTATACGAATCGGGATTCATCACTTATATGCGTACGGACTCTGTCAACCTCTCGGAATTTGCGACAGCAGGCAGTAAAGACGCTATCATCAAAATGATGGGTGACCGCTACGTACACCCCCGTCATTTCGAAACAAAGACTAAGGGTGCACAAGAAGCGCATGAGGCTATCCGTCCTACCTATATGGAAAACCAGTCCGTTGAAGGAACAGCACAGGAAAAGAAACTGTACGACTTGATATGGAAACGCACCATTGCCTCACAAATGGCAGATGCGGAACTGGAAAAGACAACTGCTACCATAACAATAAGTGGCAGCAGCGATGTATTTACAGCCATCGGCGAAGTGATTAAGTTCGACGGATTCCTGCGTGTATACCGTGAATCTTATGATGATGACAACGAACAGGAAGATGAGAGCCACCTGCTTCCTCCTCTGAAAAAAGGTCAGAAGTTGGAACACGGCCCTATCATCGCAACCGAACGTTTCACCCAACGTCCTCCACGTTATACGGAAGCAAGTCTTGTACGCAAGTTGGAAGAACTGGGTATCGGACGTCCGTCTACGTATGCACCTACTATCTCTACCATCCAACAACGCGAATATGTGGAGAAAGGTAATAAAGACGGGGAAGAACGGCAGTTTAATGTCATGACATTGAAAGATCGCCAGATTAAGGATGAAAACCATACTGAAATTACCGGTGCAGAAAAGGCTAAGTTATTCCCAACGGATACCGGCACTGTGGTAAACGATTTCCTTACCGAATATTTTCCGGACATTCTGGATTTCAACTTTACCGCTAGCGTAGAAAAGGAATTTGACGAGATTGCAGAAGGAGAAGTGAAATGGACTTCTATCATGAAGAATTTCTATGATAAGTTCCATCCGTCTGTAGAAAATACATTGGCTATCAAGACGGAACATAAAGTAGGCGAACGTATTCTGGGAGAAGAACCGGGAACAGGTAAGACTGTTTCTGTTAAGATTGGCCGCTTCGGTCCTGTTGTACAGATTGGTACTGTAGAAGATGAAGAAAAACCACGCTTTGCACAAATGAAGAAAGGCCAATCCATGGAAACCATCACTTTGGAAGATGCATTGGAATTATTCAAATTACCTCGTACACTGGGCGAATATGAAGGAAAATCAGTCAGTGTAGGCGTAGGACGTTTCGGTCCGTATATCCTTCACAATAAGGTATATGTATCGCTCCCGAAAACACTTGACCCGATGGAAATTACTTTGGAAGAGGCAGAACAGCTGATTCTGGAGAAACGCCAGAAAGAAGCGGAACGCCACATCAAGACGTTTGAAGAGGAGCCGGAACTTGAGATTCTGAACGGACGTTACGGACCTTATATTACTTATAAGGGTTCCAATTATAAAATACCTAAAGATATCGTCCCGCAGGATTTGACACTGAAAAACTGTCTCGACTTAATCAAGCTTCAAGACGAAAAAGGAGCAAATTCAGCACCCAAAAAAAAGTTTACGAAAAAGAAGTAAGAAAATAAATGCAAGAATGATGGCAAATATATAAAAATAATTATATATTTGCCATTTAATTTATTTATTTTCAAAAACTTATGAAACAAACAAGATTTTATTTGAAAAGCACAGTTATAGGCTTGCTTTTATTTTCTCCTTTTTGCAGTTGCGTAGATAATGAACGCAATCTTTCTTCAGAAGAAGAAACGAAAAAAATCCCCAAAGAAGAATTCTTTGACTATAACATGAATCAGGCTGTTGCCGTAGACATAGACTATGCTTTTGATAACCAAACAAGGCTTTCAGGCTCTTATCGCATTCTTTTTGAGATTTATGATCAGAATCCACTCGAATTCAATGACAACACCGATGCTACCGGTACAAGTTGGGAAAAGAAGGACATAGAGCCACTTTATCGTGGCGCAACAGACCAGAATGGTAAATACTCCGGAGAGATGGCTATTTCAGCCGACATCTCAAAAGTATGGCTATATTCTGATTATTTAGGTACAGTATCTCCCTTAGAGTTGACCATTGAAGGTAACCGGATTTCCTTCAATCAGGATACATATATCAAAGCTAAACGAGCACTGGCAACATCACAAACTAGAGGAGTAACTACTAATCAGCATACCTATCTTGATGACTGGGATATTCTTCCCGGAGCAGACTGGGATGAAAATGGGAGACCTAATAATTTAGAAGATGGATTGCACATGCCTCCTGCTGATGTTCTTTACAACATCAAACACGTTTTTAGAAAAGGAACCGTCAAATTAGATAATGGAGAGAAAAAACTCCTCAACATCAGCGATAACTATCCACAATTTGTCAATGGTACAATACCAATGACATCAGATATTCCTATTGTTAAATCAACTGAAGTGAGTCTTGTTTTTGTTAATAGCTCTGCAGCATGGTATAATACAGTAGGATACTATACATATGAAACCGGTACCACACCAGATATAAAAACGATCAAAAAGACAATCGTGTTTCCAAATGTTTCTCCAGTCTACAAGACGCTGGGGAAAGGAGCTCTAGTATGCGGTGAAGAAGTGAAGCTAAAATACTGGAACGAAGAAACAAAAAGATACGAAAGTACATTCCCTAAAGGTGTTACAATCGGATGGTGTCTACAGGGAATGGGATTCAAGAGTAAGCCTACTAGTAATTCTGAAAAAGTTGGTGATATTATAAAAGGTATGGGAACACGCTATTCTACAAGAATCTTAAATAGTGATGGAAAACAAAGAACCATATCTCTACGTGATGAGACTTCCGGTAAAATCGTAGCCATCGGGTTTGAAGATAATATTGATATGGACTACTGCGATGCTCTCTTCTATATTCACACATCGGAAGAAAATGCGATTGATCCGGAGCTACCTCCACTACCACAAGAACCGGAAGCCACCCCTGGTGATAAAGACTTATACACCATCACTTATTCCGGTATACTGACCTTCGAAGACTTATGGCCCAAAGAGGGGGATTATGATATGAATGACGTAATAGTCCGTTACAACAGTACCGTTTCCCGAATGGTACTGGATAATCGGGTTTATGAAATAGAAGATAAATTTACTGTTGAACATTGTGGAGGTTATCTAAAAAATGGATTTGGGTACCAACTCCACAAGTTATCAAACAGTAACATCAAGAGTGTCAAGATTACTCCAGAAGATAATCCAACTTCCAGTTTCATGGCAGGACAACGAGTAGAGCCCGGACAAAGTCATCCTACCATCCTGCTATTTGATGACATGACTGTATTCAAAGGTATTGCGGATGAATCCAAAAGACATTATACAGTAAAAATACAACTTGACGGAATCAATGAAAAGAATATTGTTCCACCTTACAATCCATTTATTTTTATTAGTTCGAATGAAGGTAGGGGAAAAGAAGTACATTTGGTAAACTATCCTCCTACAGACAAAGTCGATACATCATTCTTCGGTACAGGAAAGGATCTTTCCAGAACTGAAGAGGGCCTCTATTATGTTTCAGTAGACATGATGCCATTTGCTATCAACATACCGGCAAGTGACGAAATCGGACAATTAACAAGCACATTAAAAGATCCCCAGAACGAGGGTAAAAGAATAGATGAGTTATATCCCAAATTCGCATCATGGGCTAAGTCGAATGGGACAAAGGATAAAAATTGGTATATAAAAAAATAATAAACCAATAAATTAAGTCGTCCGGAAAGTTTACGAAAGATCTTTTTAGACGTAGCTAACATGGATTATATGGGCTGGAGCTAATTACCCATATAATCCATATTTCATATAAAAACCTTTACAGGGAATAACAAATGAAGAGAAGAGTAAAAACATACGGGGTTCCTTTTATATATAAAAGAAACCCCGCAGAAATATATTTTGTTCAGAGAAAGTCTTACATTCTGGAAGGAACTTCGATACCCAGCAAATTCATTCCCAAGCGAACAACTTTAGCCACATTAGCAGACAGAGCGATACGGAATACTTTCACCGCCTCATTCTCTTCGCGCAGAATACTGTAGTCATGATAGAACTGATTGTATTCTTTCACTAAGTCATAAGTATAATTGGCAATAATAGACGGGCTGTAATCTTCACCGGCTTGTTTTACAACAGCAGCAAAGTCGGCAACCATCTGAATCAGCCCTTCTTCCTTTTCACTCAATTCAATACCAGCCGGAATCTGTTCAGGAATTACGATACCTGATTCGGCAGCTTTCCGAAGTACAGACTGGATACGTGCATAAGTATATTGAATAAACGGACCTGTATTACCGTTGAAGTCGATAGATTCTTTCGGATTGAATGTCATATTCTTACGGGCATCGACTTTCAGAATGAAATATTTCAATGCTCCCAGACCCACAATACGGGCAATATCATCAGCTTCTTCCTGTGTCAAACCATCCAGTTTGCCAAGTTCTTGTGAAGTTTCTTTAGCAGTGGCAATCATTTCCTCCATCAAGTCGTCAGCATCAACCACCGTACCCTCACGGGATTTCATCTTACCTTCCGGCAGTTCCACCATTCCGTAAGAGAAGTGTACCAGACTCTTACCCCATTCGAAACCAAGTTTATCGAGCAAGATAGAAAGCACCTGGAAGTGATAGTTCTGTTCGTTACCTACTACATAAATCATCTTATTAATCGGGTAATCGGCAAAACGAAGTTTAGCCGTACCGATATCCTGAGTCATGTAGACAGAAGTACCGTCACCACGGAGAAGGAGTTTATGATCCAGTCCTTCGGCAGTCAGGTCGGCCCATACGGAACCGTCTTGTTTCTTATAGAAGAAACCTTTTTCCAGCCCTTCCATTACCTTTTCTTTTCCTTCGAGGTAAGTATTGGATTCATAATAGATCTTGTCGAAGCTGACACCCATCTTCTTGTAGGTTTCGTCGAATCCGGCATATACCCAGTTGTTCATCATTTCCCACAATCCGCGTACTTCCGGATCACCGGCTTCCCACTTCACCAGCATTTCACGGGCTTCCCGCATCAATGGAGATTCAGCTTCAGCCTTTGCTTTCGCTTCATCGTCACTCATTCCCTGCGCTGTAAATTGAGCCATCAGCTCCTTTACTTCCGCTTTATAATGCTTATCGAAAGATACATAATAATCACCTACCAGGTGGTCACCCTTCTTACCCGAAGTTTCAGGAGTTTCACCGTTTCCGTATTTCTTCCATGCCAGCATGGACTTACAGATGTGGATACCACGGTCGTTTACAATATTTGTTTTGACTACCTTATTGCCGTTTGCCGCTACAATGTTAGCCAATGCGTTGCCTAAAAGGTTATTCCGCACATGTCCCAAGTGAAGCGGTTTGTTTGTATTCGGAGAAGAATACTCAATCATCACCAATGGAGAAGCGTCAGTGGCCTGCACCAAGCCGTACTGTTCATCCGCCTGAATCTCGTTCAGCAGTTCAATCCATGTAGCCGATGCAATAGTCAGGTTCAAGAACCCTTTTATCACATTAAACGCTGCTACAGCCGGATCGTTTGCCTTCAGATATTCACCGATTTCCTGTGCCGTTTGCTCCGGTCCTTTTTTTGACATCTTCAGGAAAGGAAATACCACCAACGTCAAATGTCCTTCAAATTCTTTCTTCGTTTTTTGCAACTGCACCATCTTTTCAGGGACTTCCTGACCGTAAAGTGCTTTGAGTCCGTTAAGGACGGACGCTACAAGTTTATCTTCTATCTTCATATTTACAATTATTTTCTGTGCACAAAGATACAGGATAATTTATAAAGGTTACTCTTCTGAAGCAGAATTATTCTTCGCACCACGCTGATATATAGAAGGTGAGACTCCAAATTGCATCTTAAAACGCCTGCTAAAATAGAACGGATCATCAATACCTACGCGGTAAGAAACTTCGGCGACTGTCAGATTTTCATCAGAAAGTAACAGTTCCGCCGCTTTTTTCATACGGATGATGCGCAAGTATTCATTAGGAGCATATCCGGTTACACCACGTATTTTTTTGTAAAAAGCAGTACGTCCCATCTTCATTATGGAAGCAAATTCATCAATCGTAAGGTCAGGACGAGCAAGATGTTTCTCCAGAACAACAGTCAGACGGTCGGCAAATTCTTTGTCCCTGTCCGTGGAGCATACCACCGGACGCATGATGCCCGGCTCATTCAGATATTTCTCACGGAGCTTGTCGCGCTGCTCTATCAACTGGAACACACGTGCCAACAGCAGTTTGATGCTGAACGGCTTGGGAATATAAGCATCTGCTCCCGATTCTATACCTTCGAGATACTTTTCCGGTGAGTTCAGTGCAGTCAACAAAATAATAGGGATATGACTCGTATCAAAATCCGATTTCAGTTTCTTCGTCACTTCAAATCCGGTCATTCCCGGCATCAATACATCACAGATAATGAGATCGGCATCATAGGAACGTGCCTTTTCAAAACCTGAAGTTCCGTCCGCCGCTACTTCCACTTCGAAATAAGCACCGATTTCTTCTTTCAGGAATTGACGGATATCATTATCATCTTCGATAATCAATATCTTCCGCTTATTCAACGGATTATCCACTTTTTCGTATTCCGGCAGTTCCTCCTGTTCGTCTCCAAGAAAATCAGTGGGTTCTGCCAAGTGCCCGGTATGAATATTGGCATCTTTCAGCAATGCATTATTGGGAACTAAAAAGTCTTTTTCGCTATAAGCGGACTTGTCGGTTGGGATAGACACGGTAAATACAGAACCGCCACCCTCATTTTCCGCATACTTGATAGTTCCTTTATGAACCTGTACCAACTCATGCGTCAGATGCAGCCCCACTCCGATACTATCTCCAGAAAAATTACTTTGCATGAAACGCTTGAATAATTCCGCCTGCTTCTCTTTCGGTATACCCACTCCCGAATCTGAAACCTGTATCTGCAACTGTTGTTTCGCCTCATCCACCGTTACTGACAATACAATATGTCCGTTGGAAGGGGTATATTTAAACGCATTCGATAACAGATTGTAGGTTACTTTATCCAAGTTGCCTTTATCAATAAACATTTTATAGGAAGGAACAGAAGGATTAAATTGAAAATCCATCTTCTTCTGTTCGGCTATATCACCGAAGCTAAGGAATATTTCATAGAGAAATGAGATCACATCTGTTTCCTCCAACGACAAGGCGAGTTTATTATTCTGCATTTTGCGAAATTCCAATAACTGATTAATCAACCTCAACATACGCTGTGTACTCTTATCCATCGTTTTCAGCGGATGAACCAGTTCTTTCGGAATATCACCGATACGCTGTATCCGTTCCAGTGCACCTTGAATCAATGTTAGCGGGGTGCGGAACTCATGAGAGATATTGGTAAAGAAAACCAGTTTATATTCGGTCAACTGCTTCTCTACACTGATTCGATTGCGTAAACGGTTGAAATTGCGAACTACACGATACGTAAAATAAAGAGCTACCATAGCCAACAAAGTATAGCAAAGGAAAGCCCATCCCGTTTTCCAGAAAGGCGGCTTGATAACGATAGTCAGAGTCGTCTCTTTATCACTCCAAATGCCCGCCTCATTGCAGGATTTTACATGCAGGATATAAGTGCCGGGATTCAGATATTTGTAAGAAGCAAAATTAAGTGAGGAAGGAGCACTCCATTCCTTGTCATAGTTTTCAAGCCAATACATATACTTGGCCTGTCCGCTATCGGAATAATCAAAGGTAGAGAAGTCTATCAGGAAAGAATTCTGAAAATACTTCAGTTCCATTTCGCTGGAGTAAGCCAACGAATAAGTCAGCGGAGAATCCGTTCCACCGGGAATCACCTGAATACCATTCACATATAAATCAGTAAAGACTACCGGAGAGAAAGATTCATTACTCTTTATTTGTTTGGGATCAATGACGGTCAATCCGTAGTTCGTGCCGAACAACAATTTCCCATCTGCTCCTACATAAGCACAGTTTTCACTGTATACATTGCTCAATGTATAAGAAGAAAAGAAATAATTATCGAACGAACGGATATCAGGATCAAATTTGGAAATCCCGTATTCGGTCGCAATCCAAAGTTTTCCCTCCTTGTCCTCCAAAATGGATTGTACAACGTTGTTAACCAACCCCTCTTTGACACCGTAGTGTTCATACTTCAGGACATTGTAATTATCTTCCGGCTGACAGAGATTAAGTCCCATACCCGAAGTACCTGTCCAAATCCGTCCTTTACTATCTTGAAAGATGCATCTAATTTCATTGCTGCAAAACTTGCCGTTCGTATGGCTGAACCAATGATAATTTTCAGGATCGGCTATCAAAGAATCAGGATGGAAGATGCAGATTCCCTCACTGGTTCCCATCCAGATCATTCCATTCCTGTCTTCCTGGAACACACGAACCATCTGCACGCCATACCTTCCCTGAAAGAAATGCTGAAACTTATATTTACCATCGGGAGTAGTTTCGGCCAAATCGAGTCCGCCGCCAAATGTTCCGATCCACATACGGTCTTTGGCGTCGCGGCAAATAGCGAAGATATTATTATTGGATAAGGTGGCAAGATCCAGTTTGTCATGCCTGTACCAATCATTTCCTATTTTCAGCCCTTCACCACGAGTCCCCATCCACAGTTTTCCATCGGCGTCTTTCTCGACAGCATAGATATTCGACTGAAAATAGGTCTTATTCATCTTCTGATTGAAATGTGTATCATACGTAAACAGCCCTCCTTTACGAGTGGTAATACCAATATCTCCATTCGGCATTTCCCCTATCGTACGTATAGCATTGGAACGGTCGAATAATTCCGGATTTTCCGGATAAATGCGGGAAGTCCCCTCATTCAGTACCGAAATACGGGCTACTCCCGAGTATTCCGAGCTTACCCAAATTCCTCCTGCCCTATCCTCCATGACAAATAGAAGAAAGTCGGAATTGATATAACTATTTTCTGTAATGCCGGCGGCAAAATGTTCCAACTTGTCCTCTGCAGTGTTATAAGCAAATAGACCGTTTCCGTAAGTCGAGATCCAGATGATTCCCCTTGAATCATGGACGATATGATAACGTTCAAAGTCAATATGGTCGAGCTTCTCTTCAGGAATCAGTTGAAAAGATTTAGTCTCACCCGTAGCGGCAAGCATATAATGAACACGTCCGGTATGATTATAAATCCAGTAATCCCCGTGATTGTCACGAATAACTTCTCCTTTCTTTATATTCAGGTGAGGATCGGGAGTCAGTGTATAAGTTATGAGGTCATAATTATAGACCCCTGCGGTGGTAAGTATCACCCATTTGTCTTTTATGCGAAAGTCATCGGTAAGAGACGTTTTTCCTGCAACAGAAGAGATTGCCGCCTGTTTTACCAGTTCCCGGGCTTCTTCCTGATAAGAATAAATATCGCCGTTCTCTGTGAGGAAATAAACAGTATTTCCGTTAGCCAGCAAAGAGACAAAATGCAGGGAGCGATTTACAATCTTTACTTCGCCATTAACTACTAATGCCAGTCCGCGTTTGGTTCCTATCCAAATACGTCCATTCTCATCTTCACGTACAAAGTTCACCCGGTTATCCGGCAAATTGCCGGCTTCTGTTTTGAATACGATAGAAGTCAGCGTACCATTTTCCTGATGAACCACCCGTCGGGAACCATTGTCCGGATGCCAAAGCCAAACATCACCACCAGAAGCCAAAAAGAGTTTTGAATAATTCCGATCCTGTTCCTCCGGTTCCATATAATTCACGAAACAGGCTTTCCGCAAATCATAACAGCTATACAACCGGACAGTAGTCCCCATCCAAAGAAAGCCATGCTTATCTTCGGTGATATTAAAAATCCGGTTATCTGCCAGTGACGGCTTTCCATCATTTCCCGGCTGAAAAGTTAGAAACGAATTACCATCATAACGGCTTAATCCGTTCAATGTTCCCAGCCACAAAAAGCCTTTACTATCCTGATACATGTACCGGACAGAGTTACTGGGCAGGCCATCACTTGTTTTCATTTGGTGGGATCGCAATTCGATACTAGCATATGTATCAAGAGCGGAGACTATGAACAAAATAAAAGCGAACAGGAATCTTTGTTTTATCATAGATTTCAAGATTAATAATAAATTGTCTAACAAAAATAGCGAAGAATTTTGGAATAATAAAATTAGTCCGAACCGGAAATAAAACGAATCCACGCTTCATCCAGTCCAGACTTTACATAATTATCAAACAATCTAAAAACCTCTATATTTACCTATTCCGGCATATTCAAAGAATACCGGTATATTCAAGTGGGGCATATTCTTTACAATTCATTTATAGGGTTTCCAACCAATTTTCCAAATCTCTCATCATTTCGGCACGCTGTGCAAATGGTCTTTTATTATATCCCCATCCATGCTTACCATTAGCATAGATATGTATTTCCGAAGGTATCTTCTGTGTTATCAGTGCCTTGTGATAATTCACAGAATGAACAGGCTTCACACTTTGGTCATCGCCGGACAGCGCAATGAAAGCACAGGGAGTCTTTTTATTTACCTGCCATTCATTACTATATTTCTTTACCAACTTTGAATTTGGATTCTCTCCCAACAGATGCTTTTTCGAACCTTGATGAACATTCTGACCACCCATTGTAATCACCGGATAAAAAAGAATCTGAAAAGCCGGACGTAATTTAGCAGGAGCATGAGTAGCAACAGTAGAAGCCAAATGTCCACCAGCTGATGATCCCATTATCCCGACACTGTCTGGAAGAATATTCCACTCCTTTGCATGTTCTTTTATGTAGCGCATTGCCTCATAAGCATCCGAAACCGGAACTTCGGGATTACCGTTTGGCATCCGGTATTTCAGTACGACTGCCGCTATACTCCTTTTATTGAAATATAAAGCCCAGTCATATCCTTCATCTTTCATAGCTAAATGGTCATACCCGCCTCCGGGACAAATCAGAATAGCCTTAACCGGCTTCTCCGAAGCAGGAAGAAATACCCTGACAGACGGTTTATAATTATGCTTTTTATCGTCGTATCCTTCCGGTTCCTTGCCATTCGAATTAGGCAATCCCTTCTCCCATAAATCAATATCAAATGGTGATTGCATAGAGGTTACATTCACAGAAGAGGCTTGTATCATTGCTTCATACATCTGCTTACCCAAATATTCGGCAGATGTCTTATCGAAATGAAGACGATCTTTCAACAAAGTAGCTTTCGACATATCTATTAAATAAGCATTCTTATCTTCCGAAGCCAGTCGCTTCATCGCTGCTTCCACTTCTGCATTATAGCGTTTGTTCGACTTGGCGACAGAACCGAAAATGAAAGGCAATTCTGAATAGTCTTCACCTGTTTTACGGGTGAGATGGTCACGTACATAGCTCACTACATTTTTCAGATTTTCATAATAATCCGGTCCATAGGCCGAATCACTTTCTCCCTGATGCCACAGAAAAGCGTCTATATGATAACCTTCCGGCAAATGTGACAGTGTTTTTGAAATGCTATTACTTATTTGTTGAGCGAATGAAAGAAGTAACGATTTTCCCTTTTTCACTGTAGGAGCATTTTGTGCCAACCATTCCGGTGTCGCAGACCAATACCCACCACGGGAATCTGTATTCTCCGGTGTTATTGATGTGCCACCTACCGCCCATTTTATTACATAGAACTCTTTCTGATATAACTGTTCCAACAGGTAATAAGTGACAGCATCATAGCCCCAACGGTTACGACGAGGCCAAAAGGGAACAAACTTCCCATCCACACGATTCTGTGAAATTTTACAATATTTATAAGCTCCTTTTGCAAAACCGGTACTATCTATTCCCATACTCTTGATATATTCCGGCAAATCCGCAACAGGCACCCGTCCGTCAGTATTCGACTGTCCGGCTACAATAATGACATGAGCGGGTTCCTGTGCACGTGTTGACGGACATAAAATTCCCAATATCAACAGACAAAAACAATGCCTCATCACTTTGCATACATACAAGTCCTTTAAAACAGTTTTCATCCTTCTTCCTATTATTACTTTGATACATTTAGATACCATTTATCCTCCGACGAGAGATCCGGCATTGTCAATCCCGAACGTTCATATTTTTTGCCGATCACCTTTTTCAGGTATTCACTGCCGGAGCCTGCCTTTTCTTTATTCATGCGTCTTGCCACACGGACAAGATCTCCCCAGCGATGACCCTCGAACGCACATTCCAATGCGACCTCTTCGATCAACATCTTTTCCATACACTGTACCTCTGTCTCGTCTTGTTGTGGTTCTAGTGGTTTCGCTTTCAACGAAACACGTCCCCGTATCCCGTTAAAATCACGCCAGGGAGCACGGTGATAAGGTGCATCCATCGAACGAGCATCAAAATAGAAGGGTGCGGGATAAGGTTCACCGGGACCGTAACCAGTCTGCCGGTTCTGATCGCCGTACTCATCTCCCCACGTATATGTATTCTTGAAACCTTCATTCAGAATGGAATAGGCTAAATCCGTATATCCACAACGATTGGCTGCCTCTGCGTAACGTAACAGAACCAATGCTGCACGATTCAGGAACCAACGTCCACGCTTCATATAAGGTTTGGCCGAATCATAGTCATACAAATATTTCTGCACTACACACTGACCGTCTACCCATTTGAAGGAAGAATCTTCTCCACGTCCGTCAAACGGCGCTCCATTGGTTTGTGTCTGGGAAGCCCACAGGCTTTCGACTGCATAATCCGAGGGTTTCAATTGATATTTTCCCTTTCCCTGATTGGCAAACAGTTCAATCATCGGAAAATAAGGTTCAAACTTTTCATCATAACTGATAGTCCAGATCAATTCACTCCATAAGGCCGACTTGTCTGCCTGAAAAGAAAACATATTCAACCATGTATTCTTATAACTGTTTATATCCCCTTCCATATAGCGTTCATAGAAGACCTGAAAATAGGTATCGCCTCCTGTAGAGTAAGTCCCGCAGCGGTATCTTACGCTATTAGCCGTTGCCGATTTATCCTCATCGGTTGCCAGGAATTTACGGTACTGCACAGCCGCTTCCCTATAATTATTGTTCCACAGATACAAATCACCCAACAGGATACGCTTATTAATAAAGAAACGCTTCAAGTCATACGTGTCAAGCTTATACTGTACCAGCGCACTGTTCTTGTAATCATCCAGTGTAGGAAGATTCTCCATACATTCTATCAGCAACGGCAGCAGTTCATCCAGTCCTATTTTGGCCTGATGTTCCAATTTCTGCGCATCCTCTACCGATACGGTAGGAGTAGTCACATACACAAGCTTACCGAAATACATGCCCACTTGCAAATAAGTCCAGCAACGGATAGCGGCAACATCCGAATAGCGCTCCGCATATTCATCCTGCGTCATCCGGTTGTTGGCCAACATCTCGTCGAAACCGGCGAGCATATCATTACAGTTCTGAATGACAGCATAATAATTCGTCAGGTCGGCATATTTATTGTTGGCAGAAGGAGTATTGGCACTAATTTCCTGCAATTCAATGGACGCATTATTCGTGACGTCCATCAGGTCGGCACGCAATTCTCCCAGTACGACAGTCTGTTCCGCCAGGTTCATAAACAACCCATATAAACCCAAGATGGCATTATCCGCATCAGGGATTGTGTTATAGTGGTTCTTATATTCAACGACAGATTCAAGTTCCGTATCCACACAAGCTGTAAATGTGCTTATCAGCACTCCACAAAGCATGATTATATTTCTGATTGATTTCATAGTCCGTACTCCTTTTTATAATCCTAGTTTTAATCCCACATAAAATGTACGCGCCTGTGGCGTCATAAAAGCATCGATGCCATAACCCAACGGGTTAGTGCTGGCACTAAATTCAGGATCGTACCCTTTATACTTCGTCCAGGTGCAAATATTCTCCGCTACTGCATAAACCTGTATACCTGTAATGATGCCCTTCTTTATTGGCACATCATACGCCACTGTCAGATTCTTGAATTTCAGATAGGAACCATCTTCAATCCAACGGTCGGAAAAACGGGCATTTCCCATCGGATCACCATAAGTCACTTTAGGCATACTGGTCACCTGGCCTTCCGCTCTCCAACGGTTCAGAACTGCCTGCGTCTGATTTTCCAATCCTGACATAGATTCCAAAGTCCGGCGGGTATAATTATAAACATCATTTCCCAGAGAATAAGTAAACCGGGCCGAGAATGTGAAATTCTTCCACAAGATACGCGTATTCAATCCTCCGTAAATATCCGGGTTAGGATCACCAATTACTGTCATATCTTCTTCATTGATATATTTATCGCCATTCATGTTCACAAACCGTACATCACCGGCTCCGAACGGTACGTCTGCCAAACCGGAACGTACCTGCAGTCCGTCCGCCTTTGCATCTTCCGTAGTGGCGTATATGCCATTCGTTTTATAGCCATAGAATACTCCCATAGGTCTTCCTACTTCCGTAAGGATAGTTCCGTCGGCAATATCCGTCAGATAGCTGTTTCCTTTCAGTTCGGTTATTTTGTTTTTATAATGCGATACGGTTGCTCCCAAATCCCATTTTAACGAAGGCAGGTTGAGTACACGGGCATTAATTGCCACATCAACGCCTGTATTTCTCATCTCCCCGCTGTTATCTATATAAGTAGAAAAACCGGAATAAGAAGTTATAGGTGAATAAGCAATCATATCCTTAATGGTGGAACGGTAGACGTCCACACTCAATGACAGACGTTCATTTAGTACGGCCACATCCATACCGGCATTCAGACGAGCCATTCGTTCCGGTTTCAGATTCTTGTTTACCAGATTTCCCCGTACCAGTCCGTAATTACCCAATAAATTCTGTGAGGAATAATAACGACGGGCTGCATAATTGCCAATATCATCATTACCGGACATAGAATATCCGGCACGGATCTTCAGTAAGTCCACCCAGGATAATTGACGCATAAAGTTCTCCGACGATACCACCCAAGCTGCCGACAATGCCGGAAAGATCTGGAACTGTCCTATATCTTCTCCATAACGGGAAGAAGCATCGGCCGAAAGGGTTGCATTCACAAAATATCTGTTTTTCAATGAATAGGCCACATTTCCATAGAACGAAAGCCAATTCCACGTTCCAATGGAACCACCCATCTGGCGAAGGTCGTTCAAGCCATACTGCAATGAGCGGAATCTGTCACTGGTCGAATTATACGATTTGCCCCAGTCATCCTCGCTCCGGTTATTGAAATAACGCATCCCTAAGGTAGCATCCAACTGGTGCTCTACACCCAACTTAAACAGATAGTTGGCACGGGTTTCATCAAACAAGGAAAATATGCGCTCCGTACGATATTGCATCTGATTGGTCACCTCGGATGTAGCAACATCCTCATAAGGAATTCCCTCTTCCGGACGGAAAATACGCTCTTTCTCCTTATTCAGGCGGAGTCCGAAACGGGTACTCAATGTCAGTTCCTTCCAGATTTTATATTTAAGATGTATATTGGCGAAAAATCCATAACTGATATTCTCTTGCAGCATATTATCTACAATGGCAGTCGGATTCGACATACCGAAAAGATCCACTTCTTCATAATTCGGAGATAGCTGGTCTTGTTCGTTATAAGTAAAGCCTGCCATAAAGGGAGATTTGACCAATGAGGCATAAATCGGATTCTGCGGACTGGCATTTCCTTCCTGCATCAGGTTCTTCTTGCCATATACAAAATTCATGTTGGTCTGTACCGTAAACTTCGGTGAGAAGTTTATATCCGTATTGATACGGGCCGAGAAACGGGAGAAGTCAGTACCTTTCACCAGTCCTTCGTTTTGCAAATATCCCAATGACAAGGCATAGAGTGCAACGTCATCACCACCCATCACACCAATGGAGTAATTCTGCTTGAATCCTTGTACAAACAACTGATCCTGCCAGTCGGTATTCTTATTATAACGGTAGTAATCGGCATTTCCCTCGTATCCCCAAGAATGTTGTTCGGGCTTCGTATCATTGATAAACGGAAGTTTCTGTATGTCACCGGCAGAATATCCCCGACTCTGATATACATCCATCAGATAACGTTTCGACTGCACGGCATCCAACATCGGAATACTGCTCGGTTTTAAGTTCATACCAGTCGTTATCTGTGCGGTAATCCGTGTTTCGGCATCTTTGGCACGCTTTGTCTCAATGACAATGGCGCCATTACTTCCTTTTACCCCATACAGTGTAGCCGCATCCTTCAGGACAGTGATCCGTTCAATATCCTTCACATCAATCGTACTCATCGGAGTAGACAGATAGCCGTCTATCAAGGATATCCCTGCCGAAAGATTTTCCACTACCATTCCGTCAATAATCAGCAATGGCTGGTTATTGGTATAGATGGAGTTGAATCCTCCCATAAACATATTTGCACCGGCATTTTCCATACCTGAACGGAATAAAGTATTCAGTCCCGGCACTGTTCCCTGAAGCAGCGCTTCCGGACTGGTGGCCGGACTCAAGGAATTATCCCCGTTTAACTGTGTCAGAGCCGTTGTCGTCTGACTACCCGCCATATCACCCAGTGGGGTCAATACATCTTCAAACAGACTCTTATGCGTTTCATCATACAAACGCACTGTTACCTCTTTCTCACCACGCAACGGAATCCGTTTCTGCTGGTATCCGGGACTTGAAACCAGTAGTTCCACCTCATAAGAAGGAATCCGGATTGAAAACTTACCGGACTCGTCCGTCATAGCCGTACTAAGGCCCGGCACCGCGACACGTACACCATTCAACGGACTACCCGTAGCCGCATCCACAATTGTACCCGATGCCCTTTCCTTATACTCTATCCGCTTCTTCACTTTCAATGTACGCACTTTCTTGTTGAACTTCTGTGCATTCCCGGATAAAGCAAACACACAAGCTATCAGAAGAAATATATATTTCATTTTATTATTCATAGCATTATCTTTCCTTTAGTCGTTTCACTTCTCGTCACTCTCCATCCGCTATACGGGGAACAAACTTGATGTAATCAAGAAACATCATTCCACCCCGTTGACTCGCTTTGGAATATTCATGGCAACCGGCAGTATTACAAACCATCACCTGCACCTCTCCCATCCGCGGCACTTCAAAGTCATAAGCATCTGCCTCCTCTACCGGTGTAGTAGGAATCATATAAGAGCCCAGATTATACTTACGGAGATGTACCGGCGTGTTTTTATATGTTTCATCACCGGCTATCGAATATCCTACAAAACCACATTCCTTTCCCCAGTAATTATTATCTATGGAAGAAGTAGTCCCCGCCGGACGGCGTAACGCCGGATCACCCGGCATGGAAGCTAGTAATTTCTGACAAACCGCAAGCGTAGTGGCCTTATCCGCTTCTTCATTTGGCCTGATATGGTTCTCCATATCATCATACGACCCCAGATATACATCATAAATCACTGAATTCAGGTTGACCGCATATTGAAGATAGAAGTTGGCATCAGTATTCATATTATTCGTATTAAAAGTGAAAGAATACTCCGCCCCGGTAACAGGGTCCGTCTGATAACTTCTTGAAGAAACCATCACATCCTTCCCGCCGCTTGCCCATGTGCGGAGACGGGTATAGGTTTTGGAAGCAGCATAAGTGCCCAGATAATCTTCTGCTTCCACAACTACTGTCTTTACCTTATTTTCCTTTATCTTAATATCCACCCCGTTCAAGAAACGTATCGTTCCGTTGGAAGCCTGATATTCCCTGACTCCGGCCAGTTCAAAAGATACCGCTTTGGAAAAATCAACTTCTACGCCACTCAAAGCTGTTGTCATTCCCGGTTTGAAAACCAAATCCCGGATCAGTTCGTCCGTCACCAGTGAGTCAGTGAGCTCTTCAGTGCTCTGATTCATGTATTTGGCATATTTTTCTTTTAGACTCTGGAAATTCGCCTGCCTCAACAAAACAAAAGTATAGGTAGAATCCTCATCGTTAACCGGCATCTCTTCAAAGAAGTAATTGCGCGTCGTCCAAATCGTATCATATACCGGCTGCCCCTTTTCATTCACTCCTTTTTGTATGCTCCTGTCTTTATCCATTATCTTCGTGGTTTTGGCATACAGGCTGTCCAGTTGTTCATACTCTTCGGGATACAATGCATGTAAATACTGCAAGTACTCATCAATATTCATCAATGGTTCCATGACCTTATCTACTACATGAAGCATTCCGTTATTGCAAAGTACATCCGAATGTTCCAGTTCAAAGGTTAACTCACTCATTATCCTGTTTTTCCCGTTAATCATCTTCAAATGACTGTCCGGTTGTGAGATTGCCGTCAGGTTGAAAGTGCCGAAAGCAATATGGTTTCTTACCATCATCAGTTTAGCCTCTTCATTCCATTCACCTTCCGCCAGACCTTTCACATACCCGGCAAGAGCCTCATCCACAGGTGCAAGAATTGTATATTCATAGGCTCCCTGCAATACCTTGTCATAACCAGTTTCCTGCAACAAAGTATAAAAGCCTGAAAGTTCTCCATTCGCCTTGACAGCCTCCAATACACTTCCCTCAAGAGTAGGCATATCTACCGCCACATGATTGTCCCACTGGTTATTGCAGGCTGCAACCAGTGTTGCAGCTACTAATACCAATGCCCATCGTATCTTATTGAATTTTCGTTTCATTACTTTTCGTTTATCGATTATTTATATTCCACGTCCTTCTGTTCTCATTCATACGGCCATACTTCCTCTTTGCCCGGAGAATATTCACCGATCTCCATTCCTGTCAAATCGAGCATAGGCCAAACCTGATCTTCGGTTGTAGGAATAAACTGAATCATATCCAGCATGATATCGAGAGAAGCGTCTTTCTCCAAATCAAACCGCAACACATGGCGTCCACTCGAGAATACTTTTACAACTCCCAATAAATTACTGTTCATATAGACATGCGGATAATAGGTGTACTGTTTCCATCCGTAATTCGTCTCCATCGCAGCATGGTCTACCATCCTGACTCCGCGCTCGTCCGTCTTTTCCTTGCCGTCTGCACCCTTCACATAAGAAATGGCAGAAACTCGTTTTACCGTTACAATCTTATCCAGTATTTGGTCTTCCTGCCCTTCCTGTTTGAAAGTGGTTTTAAGGGTCGGACCGTTTTTACCGGAATCTGTATGACGATAGCATAACCACACTTTATACGTTCCTTCAATCAATAAGGGGAGCGTAAACTCAACTGCTGTAATCATATCGCTCTTTCTCATACGGAAAGTCAGGTAATCACCATTGACACACTGCATCTGCTGGTTTAATGTAGGTTTGTTTCTATCCAGCACCTGGCCAACCGTATAGGTCATGGCAGCAGTACTGCTTCCGCGCCCGTATTCTATCTTAATATCCTGGGTCAACTGGCCTTTCTCAAATTTCTTTGTCTCTTTGAGATAAGAAGCAGACGCCTTGATTTCCGGTAAAGTACACACATCGAAATTCACCCGGTAAGGTGCCCTCTCTTTGATTTCCAACATACCATCCACTTCCTGCAATACACCATCCGCACAAGTCCGGTCTGCATATTCGCCATCCCGTATCAATTCTATTCCCGGTTCGTATCCGGCTATACTGTTGAATCTGTTCAATACAATCTTTTGTCCGTCCATGATACAGGCAATCACCTGATTCTCTACCTTCGTCATTACGGCCGAACTACTCATCAGGTCCACGATATACTGGCGACCGGTTCCAATATGATAAGCAAGGAAGTTTTGAATCAATGCCTCACTATCATTGATACCCGGAGTATTCTGCTTCAGACGTGTTATCAACTCGTTCTTATTATGAATTCCTTCATTATTGAATGTTTCATTACTCTGCACATACACCGTATAACAAGTATCAGTTGTCATCACCGAATTGAGATAGTTTTCATACTCGGCAAACAAATCTATAAAAAGAGAGTAACGTTCCATCGGCAAGGCAGCCACCTGTTCACGCAATGTCAGTTCCGGCTTTTCCAATACAGCATCTACAATGTGCAGAATACCGTTACCTAAAACCACATCTTTCGTCAACAGACGTGCATTACGGTCTACTTCCACATATATGGTTCCGTTTTCATCACTTTTGGTTTGCGTAGTGAGATAGTAGTCGCGTATATTGGCTGTCGGCATCTTTCCGTCCTGAAAACGCGACGAGGTAATCGTATCATTGATTACATGATAACCTACGCACTCGTTCGCTTCTTCTTTGGAAAGCTGTTCTATATCTATTCTGTTTTCTTCCAGGTATTTCCGCACGGCATTATCCGTCGGCACCAGACAAGTATAAGCACCATAGGCATGCAACATCCCGCGATAGTCGGACTTATCGACAATCTTGAGGAACTCGCCTAAATGGTCCGCCATATATTCATCGAGCATCTGCTGCTCGGTGGTCTGATATACGGTTCCATCAAGGGGATCATCGCAGGCATTCAAAAAACAGAGCATTAACAAACTCACAATCAGGTTCAATCCTATTTTGTTTTTCATATTCATATAGATTCCTCCCATTGATTAGTTAGCATAAAATTCATTTTGTTCCAGCAAAGGATTAGCATCTATTTCTTCACTGTAAATAGGTAAATAATGACTGTGATAATTGCGATACTTGGCCTTCAAGCTGTTAACTTTGCTGGCCGGAGCGCTATATTCTGCCAATGTCATCAGGTAATTGAGATTTTCACCGTCATAATTGTTACGTTTTGCCTGACGCAACACATCAAACCAACGTTTTCCTTCAAAGATCAATTCCCGTCCGCGTTCTGCCAACACAAATTCTTCCATAGCCTTTCCACTATACGAACCTTCCGTTTGCCCGATGTCCGTGGTAGCCACTGCGGTAGAGCGATCTCTTATCACTTTCACCGCCGCATACGCTTCTTTCAGCAATTCCTGATTATCACTGTCCAGAATAGCCATTTGGGTCAGCGCTTCCGCTTTCATCAAGTAGATTTCAGCAAGACGGTAGATAATGAAGTTATTGGTATATTCTTCCTGCGCACGTTCCGAACCGTTCGGTTCCACACCGATATATTTCCAAAGGCAGGACTTACTTTGAGAAATCACACTACGGATATCAAAACATTCGCCACTATAAGCCTCATCCGCCAACGGTGGAAAAATATCCGAATTCACACGTTCGGTTTTTACTCCGATAACCCCTCTACCCGAACTCATTAAGCTATAAAAAGGATTCAGGTTATCAGTAGCGAATTGCAATTCAAAGATACTTTCCATAGAGTTTCCTTGATAATAAATCTGCTGGAACAGGGAATAATAAGAAGACTGGTCAGGAGCATAATATATATCCGTCGTACCTTCTTCCGTATTTTCCACCTCTATCTTCCGGCTTTCTACAGGAACCAACAATAATTGTCCCGAACCGATAATCTCATCGCATTTGCGGTTGCATTTTTCATATTCTTCCTGCCACAGATAAATATCAGCCAACAATGCTTTTACAGCCCACATTGTCATGCGCCCTTTGTTCTGTGCAATATCCGTAGAACTGTATTGTCCCGGTAAATAATTACCTGTTTCTACCATTTCCAGGTCAGCGACCAAGCCTGCCAGAATCTCTTTCTCGCTACTCTTGGCTACACTCATTTGCTGGGAACCGTTCACATAGGCTTCCCGTATAAACGGTACGTCACCGAACGTTCTTACCAAATAAAAGTACATCAGACTGCGGATGGCAATAGCCTGTCCTTCATATTCTTTCAGTTGAGCTTCTGAAAAAGTAGGGTCATTGGCCTGGGCGGTAGGAGCAAACTTCAATATAGTGTTGCAGATATTAATAGTCTGATAAAAAGAAGCCCAATCCAAATACGTGTTATCTATGGAAATTTCACCATTAAAGACACTTACTATGCTGGAATTCGTCCTTCTTCCGGTAGTAATCATATCCGCACGCCATTCACCATAGAGAAAAAGGCGTTGTACCAGTTCATTGGCTGTCATAGACAGATAGGCTCCATTCACTACCGAACGGACATCTTCTTTCGTTTTCCAGAATTCATCCAACGGCACACCGTCGTTAGGCATCAGATTCAACCAGTCCGAACAGGAAGTCGTTGTCATCCCTTGCAAGGCCAGCAAGCCAATCATTATATATTTCGTTATTTTCTTCATGATCTTCAGTTTTAAAAAGTAACACTCATACCTAATGTAGCAGTAAAAGAACGAGGGATACGGGAGTTATCCTCACCCATTTTAAACGCCCCTCCGGTTAATGCTATTTCCGGGTCCATTCCGGAATAATTCGTCCAGACATACAGGTTGCTCAATGTTGTCCATATCTGACAACTCTGCAGGAAAGTATTCTTCAACTGTTTCTTATCGAAGGTGTACTTCACTGTCAACGTTTTGAAGCGCAGGAAAGAACCATCTTCCACAAAGCGATCGGAGCCCAAATAGTTGTAGGCATTCTTCGAACCATACACCGCTCTCGGCAACAAATCAGTCGGTGCCGTCGCTTCGTCCTCATACGGATGTCTCCAGCGACGAAGTACAGCCTTACTCTGATTATTGTAGGATGCCATATTTTGCAAGCTCATTCCCATTTTGTTAATGACTTTATTTCCATAACGGAAATTAAAAAACGCACTTACGCTGACACTTTTATAGCGGATGTTAGGCCCAAAACCACCCGTCAGTATCGGGTTGGCATTCCCTAAGTAAACAACGTCCTGATAGTCGATATTGCCATCGTGATTAATGTCTTCATAGATCGCATCTCCCGCTTTGAACTGATAGTCGATGGTAGGATAAGCAAAACGCATCTGTACCGGCGTCCGTTTACCGCTCGCATCGTACGAGTAAATCTTGTTACCATTTGCGTCACGAGCAATCGTTTGGTCATCATTCAGATAAACTCCCTTGTAACGGAATCCATAAATCGCACCTATCGGCTGTCCCAACTCGAATCGGCGGACATACTGACCGTTGGTTGTCAACACCCCTTTCTGCATCGGATATTGGTCGGGCACATCAAGAATAGAGTTGATATTACGTGCCAGGTTGATGTTGAAAGAAATATTCCATGCCTTCGAACGATATGGAACCGTATTGATCGAAAGCTCGAATCCCTTGTTCTCCATAGAACCGGAGTTGACATCCGCCTTGGTGAAGCCGGTGGTAGAAGGCAAGGACAGGTTTTGGAAGTATTGATCTTTCGAACGTTTTTGATACACTTCCACATCGATATTCAAACGATTCTTGAAAGCCGCAAAGTTCATACCGAAGTTCACCTGTGTTGTTGTCTGCCATTTCAGATTACTCAATTCAAGATTGGCGGGATAAACACCCGTTTCACCCAAATAGGAGTATTCATAAGAGTCATAAAGACTGATATGCGTATAATTATTATTTGTTTTCGGTGACGAGCCGTTCAGACCATAACTGGCACGAAGACTAAGTTCATTCAACCATTTCTTCCACGGTTTCATAAACGGTTCACCGGAAAGCCTCCACCGCAAGGAAACACTCGGGAACAACCCCCAGCGATTTTCTTTTCCAAACCGGGAGTTACCATCATAACGGGCGGTCGTATTGACAATATAACGGTCGAGCAGACTATATTGAATACTCCCCATCATACCGACAGAACGTTCCTGCTGAAGAGTAGTGGAAGAAGTCAGATAGCTGGCACCAGTCACACGTGAAGGAATAGAAGGATCTTTCAGGTAGGGACTTGCCAGGTTACCTCCCGTCAGGCGGAAGTTAGTCGAACGCTTGTCAGAAGTAGTCAGTGCAAGTAACCCCTGAAAACTATGTTTCTTGCCGAGATCAGGTGTAAATATCACTTTATTCATCGTATAGATCGTGAAGGCCTCGCCATCGCGGTCGTCGGCACGGTTCACCGTTGCTTCATTCCAGGGACGTCCCGTAGCCGTTTGCGGCAAGAAAGCATTCTTCTTATTATTGGATACGTTCAGGCTGAAGTCCGACTGATAGCGCATCCATGCCAGCGGACGCCAAATCAATGAAAGATTGGATACCACATTATTGGATAACGTCTGGAAATAACCATCTTTCGCCATTGCCACAGGATTGTAAACACCTCCCGAAGAACTGCCCGGATTCCATTTTCCCTGCGGAGATTCCTCCGGGGTAAAGAAATTACCAGTCCATAGCCCTATCTCGTTATATTCGTACACACTCATGTTCGGCATACGCGTGAAAGCCATACTCGTGGCATTCTGCCCGGTAGAAAAATAAGAGATATAGTTTTTCCGGTCGTCAGTACGTGTATAAGCCATACTGGCGGAGAATTTAAGCTGCTTCGATATATTGTAATCCACATTCAGACGGGCGTTGATACGGTCTAATCCGGTTCCTATTACCACACTGTTGGCATTATAGTAACCGATAGAAGCACGATACTGCGCCTTGTCTCCACCACCACTGATAGAAGCCGTGTGATCCTGGCTGAATCCCGTACGGGTTACTTCGTCATACCAATTGGTATTAGCTCCATAATTATAAAAATAATAAGGCTGGTTGACATCATAAGCAAATTCAGGATCAGCTGTCGGGTCATAAATCTTTCCACTGTTCATCAATGCTTCTTGTATCAATGTCGTATATTCATCTCCCGAAAGAGTCTCAATACCGTGAGGACGGCTGATTACCGTACCTTTAAATGTATAAGAGATACGTGGTTTGCTCACTGTTCCCCGCTTGGTCGTAATCATCAATACACCGTTGGCGGCTTTCGCACCATAAAGGGCGGTGGCTGCCGCATCTTTCAACACAGTGATTTCCTTAATATCGTCCGGAGCCACATTCAACAACTGGGAATATTCTTCCTCGTCTGCCGTTGCAAAATCAAAATCGTCATCCACAGATACGTCATAGGGAAATCCGTCTACTACAATCAACGGTTGTGAAGAACCTGTCATGGAAGTCGTACCACGGATTCGGATCGACATCCCCGCTCCCGGATCACCCGAACTAGCGGCAATATCCATACCGGCAATACGTCCCTGCAAGGCATCTTCCACACTGGGCGCAGTCATTCCGTCTTCCAGATCGCTCATAGAGATGCGGCTCATGGCTGTTGTCAAATCACGTTCGCTAACATCCATCATACCGTTGTTCACTCGTTTGTTTCCAACGATAGTGGCACCTTCGAGCATCACCGTCTCATCCTGCATAACAATATTAATCGTCATTTTTCCTTTTACAGGGATAGTTGCCTTCTTCATACCTATATACGTAGCCACCAGATTATCTCCGGCACGCGTCTCCACACGCATACTATAATTACCGTCCATATCGGTAACTGCATTTCCTACCACACGTCCATCCTTGTTAACCAGCAATACATTCGCTCCCGGGAGAGGCAACTTGTCAATAGCTGCTGTCACTACACCCCGAATCACCACCTTTGTTTGTTGGGCAGATGAAAGTGCAGGCATACAACACAGTACTGTCAGAAGGATGAACTGATATACATATCTTCTCATTATCATTGTGTTTAATTAGGTAAATATTAGATTCAATTATTCTTTGGGATGTGTTGTAAACCCAATGATGCCATCCACGGCATGTATCACAGACAAGGGGCCTACATAGTTACTCTTACCAGATTCACGTACGACATTGACCGGTGCATATCCCTCCACCTGAAGCCAGTCGTTCTTGGTTATATCCCGGAAACGGAAAGTCAAACTATTGTCTGCCTGTTTGGATACGACCACCGCAGTGGTGACCGACCATAAATCCAGCTCGCTATCCGTCAGTTTGTAGACAGTATTCAATGCAAGGCTTTCATTCTTTCCCGGTTCTATATAAGGCATTCCATCATCCGGCACTACTGTTCCGGTAAGAAAACAAAGTTGTATGAAACGTTCTACCATCGATTTGTCTTCCGATTCAAAAGCATCACTGCCGCTGGGTAAAGCGGGAAGAAGATCCGAACCCACCGCATTTTGTATCGCTTCGTCCGTAGGAATCAGAACTGTATAATTAGTACTTTCTCTGATAAAAGAAGGAGAACTCCCTCCATAGACTCTATCCATATATTGCTTGAATAAACGACAGTCACTATTTTCCTGTGCATACATGGTGATACGGTCGTAAAGTTTAGGAACGGTAAATGCAGCCGTACCACCACTGTTGCGCGGACTGTATTCGATCATTGTTCCGTTTGTAATGCGGAAAACATGACCGTTGATATAGTCAAAATCGACTTCTTCCACCTCTACTTCCGTACCATCAAGGATGTTGCCCAAGCCTTGCAGTTTGTTATCCCTGAAGCGTATCATATCTCCATAGATATTTACCGCATAGCCATATCCGTCGTAAGACAGTTGGGGAAATCCGGCAAAATCATCCAGTTCCGTCAATCCCTTCGTACGTTTAAACACACACGAACGGAGCAACCTTTTCATGCGGTCTTCCGCATCGGCAGAAGCAGTCAGATTTTCATTCAGAAATTTATTATTCACTTCGTCATAAGAGAATCCGTCCGCTTTCAGCAATTCGTCCGAAGGAAGTACCATGATATAATCTACTTCTTTATCTCCCGTCAACTTACTTTTGGTCATCTCCGGTATCCAATCGTTGATAAAAAACTTCTCGTAGGCTATATTTGCCAAGTTACGACAGTCTTTATTCAGCAGGATTTCGGAATAAACAGTGGTGAAGTATTTGCTCTGCACGATTTCTTTCGTATCATACAGTACACCGTTGCTGGCAAAGCTGCTCTTTGTTACACAAGCATCAAAATCCGGCCCGTCTTTTCCTTCACCATTCAGATACTCTTCATTGGAGTTCTGTTCCGAGGCAAAGTGCGAAGGCCATACAATACGCGGCACCATGTGGGCTTTCAGGAAATAGGTCAATGCGGTCAGTGAAAGTTCTGACAAGTCACCCACCTCGGCACGTTCGCACAACATTTCCGCAAACCGTTGCACAGACTCGTTGGAAGGAACAAGCAGGGTATATCCATGTTGTTCCGTCGTACCGCTTTCCGTACCTTTATAATCTTCATTATTTAATAAATAAGGCAAGTTTTGATAAGTCTTGCAATAAACTGCAGAGATATTACGATCCGGATAAAGTTTCTTATAAACTTCGGTTGTATTTTCACCCAACAAGTAAGAGACAAACAGATAGGAACTTCCTACTTTCGTTTCTAAAATCTTGCGGAAGGATTCATGCTCGTCCCTTCTCAACATCTCATCCAGGTTATCCAATGGCAAATTAACTGCATCCACCTCGTGGATAATTCCATTTTCGGCATACATATCTTTATTCAATACGCTTCCGGCAGCAGCATTCAATCCTGAATAGGCGGCATCCGGAAAGAATTTCTCATAATCGGTTGCAGTTAACAGATTACCCGTAAAATAAGAATCGGTGAAAATGGGTAAAAACTTATAAGGAGTAACAACAGCCGTCACATCGGCAGGACTGTCTACCACCCACTGTTCCACTCCGTCGATAGTCTCCTTATAAAGTGCCTTATAATAAGAGGAGCGTTTTTTGATAGAAGTCCCGGTTTCCCAAATACCACTATTCAAGACATCTCCCAGGCGGGCAGTCTCGAAACGGTTGAATACCATCGAATAAGCGACAATTTGTGTCAGTACATCCACGGGAACTTCATCAACAGAAGTATAATTGTGTTCAGAGAGGAATTTGCGGAAAGCATCATCGTTCGGGGCAAATACAGTATAATTACCTGCTCCTTTGAGGATGGAACTATACAACGTCTTATCCGCCGCATGCAAATACATGGAGAAATTACCTTTCCCTGCCAATACATCATAAATAGGTGGCTCCAACCACGAAGGACGTTCATACTGTTCCTCCGTATCGGTACAACCTGCCAGCAATAGCAACATCAACATGACCAGGCCGCAAGTTACCAACCGGCTGAAACGTTTCTTGCATAAACCAAATAACGTGTGTATCATAGTCTTAAAATTAAAATAGAGTTATCAACAAGATTTTATTATACGGCAAAGATAAGACTGCACATCCCTGTCAGGAATGGACATTTGTACTTTTGTATGGACTATCAATGTACCCCATCCTGAAGGGATTCTAACTGCGAATATCTAATAAGGATGGACTTTTTATGTGATCCATGGACATTCTATCACAAGCAGTCAATATACAAGAAATAATCCATGCTTTCGTACAGCACTCCATTCGCCTCTCCAATAAAAGCCGCTAATTTAGTCGAAAAAATTACGTAGACAATATTTCTTAGAAATCTTAATCACCAAAAGTTTATCAAATGAGAATAAACAGCATTCTTACTTCCCTCTTAACCGGTGTACTCCTGACAGCCTGCAATCCCGGCAAACAGACTCATCACACCTATGACTGGGGAAAACTGCCACAGCAAGTGGACTTGAGTTGGGCAGACAGCGTCGGCAGCCGACAGCACCCGGACGGAAGAATTATATCCGCCAACTCTTTCGGCGCAGTAGCCGACAGCACCCGGCTTAGTACGGAAGCTATTCAAAAGGCGATTGACGAATGTTCCGCTGCAGGGGGCGGAACCGTGATACTGGCTCCCGGACACTACCTGGTGGGAGCTCTGTTTATCAAAAGCGGTGTCAACCTGCAACTGGATAAGGGGGTGACCTTACTCGCTTCTACCGATATAAACAACTATCCCGAGTTCCGTTCGCGCATCGCCGGTATTGAAATGATATGGCCGTCGGCCGTTCTTAATGTCATCAAGCAGAAGAATGTAGCTATCAGTGGCGAGGGAATGATTGACTGCCGTGGAAAGAAGTTTTGGGATCAATACTGGAGCATGCGCAGGGAGTACGAAAAGAAAGGTTTGCGCTGGGCTGTGGATTATGATTGCAAGCGTGTACGTGGTATCTTGGTCGAACGGAGCACAGACGTGACTTTAAAGGACTTCACCCTGATGCGTACCGGTTTTTGGGCTTGTCAGATTCTCTACTCCGATTATTGCAGTATCAACGGACTCACCATTAACAATAATATCGGCGGACGCGGACCGAGCACAGATGGAGTGGATATAGATTCCTCTACCAATATATTGATAGAAAACTGTATGATAGACTGCAATGATGATAATATCTGCCTGAAATCGGGCAGAGACACAGACGGGCTGCGCGTCAACCGCCCGACGGAGAATGTAGTCATACGTAACTGTACCACCCGCAAAGGTGCGGGACTTATCACCTGCGGAAGCGAAACTTCCGGCGGCATACGAAATATCCTGGGACACGACCTCACAGCCCAAGGCACCTGGAGTGTATTAAGACTAAAGAGTGCCATGAACCGTGGCGGAATCATAGAAAATATCTATATTACCCGTGTCAAGGCAGACAGTGTACGCAATGTACTGGCCGCTGATCTGAACTGGAATCCGCAATATAGTTACAGTACCCTGCCCGAAGAATATTCGCACAAAGAAATCCCCGAGCACTGGAAAATACTGCTCACTCCGGTAGCGCCCGAAGAAAAGGGGTATCCGAAATTCCGTAACGTCTATCTTTCGCATGTCAAAGCCACCAACGTCAGAGAGTTTATCTCCGCATCGGGATGGAACGATACATTACGTCTGGAGAATTTCTTCCTGTATGCCATCGAAGCACAGGCACAGAAAGCAGGACGAATCCGATATAGCAGAAACTTTAATCTGGCGGAAATTATGTTGGATACCAAGGACAACACCACTATTGCATCCGAGAACAACGATCAATGTAATATCCATCTGAAAAGTATGCCTTCCGGAAATTTATAGAAACTAAAAATAATTTGGTATGAAAAGATATATTTACCGGTTGATGTGCGTATTCGCATTATCATCCACATGGACAGCAAATGCCCAACCCAACTATAACTATTCAAAACTACAAAAGGAGAAACTCGGACGCGGTGTAGTTGCCATCCGTGAAAGTCCCTCGACAGTAGTAGTCTCATGGCGGTATCTTTCTTCAGATCCGATGGAAACGGCTTTCAATGTATATCGTGGCGGTAAGAAGCTGACTGCTCAACCGGTGGTCACGGGTACTTTGTTCCGTGACGAGAATAGCAGTCTGGAAACGGCGGCATACGAAGTACGCCCCGTACTGAAAGGAAAAGAGACGCATCACATTGACGGCAAATACACGCTTCCCGCCAACGCCCCTCTCGGTTACCTGCAAATTCCATTGCAGAAGCCTGCCGACGGTGTGACTCCGGCAGGAGATACCTATACGTACAGTCCGAATGATGCTTCTATTGGTGACGTAGATGGTGACGGTGAATATGAAATCATCCTGAAGTGGGAACCCAACAACGCAAAAGATAATTCTCATGACGGATATACAGGCGAAGTATATTTTGACTGCTACCGGCTGAACGGCGAGCAACTATGGCGCATCAACCTGGGAAAGAACATACGTGCCGGAGCACACTACACCCAATTCATGGTGTATGATCTCAATGGCGACGGCAAAGCGGAAGTAGTGATGCGTACTTCGGACGGAACGGTAGACGGCAAAGGAAAAGTGCTAGGAAATGCCAAAGCCGACTATCGCGAGCCCGGCGTATTTGATAAGAAAAAGAATAAACTTACTCGTCAGGGACGCATACTGGAAGGTAACGAATATCTGACCGTATTCTCCGGACTTACCGGTGAAGCACTTTACACTACTGACTATATCCCTGCCCGTGGAAATCCCAAAGACTGGGGTGATACGCGTGCCAACCGCAGCGACCGTTTTCTCGCCTGCATCGCTTATCTGGACGGTGTTCGTCCCAGCGTAGTGATGTGCCGCGGTTACTACACGCGTATCGTACTGGCTGCCTTCAACTGGGATGGAAAGAAACTGAATAAGCATTGGGTATTCGATACAAACATCCCCGGAAATGAAAAGTATGCCAAACAAGGAAACCATAATCTCCGTGTAGGAGACATAGACGGTGACGGGTGTGATGAAATCATCTACGGTTCGTGCACCATCGACCATAATGGCAAAGGGCTCTACTCTACCGGCCTCGGACATGGCGATGCCATTCAACTGACTCAAATAGACCCTGCCCGCAAAGGTCTGCAAGTATGGGCCTGCCACGAAAACAAACGTGACGGCAGTACTTATCGGGATGCTGCCACCGGAGAAATCATCCTGCAACTCAAGAGTACCCGGGATATAGGCCGTTGTATGGCCGCTGACATCGACCCGACGAATCCGGGAGTGGAATTATGGTCACCGGGAACAGGCGGCATCATCAATTTCAAAGGGGAACTGATTGCTCCGAAGACTAAAAACTTCCCTGTTAACATGGCTGTTTGGTGGGATGGTGATTTATTGCGTGAAGTATTGGATAAAACCCGCATCAGCAAATATGACTGGGAACAGAAATGCTTTATCCCGTTTGTCGAGTTTGAAGGAGTTGCTTCCAATAACAGTACGAAAGCCACCCCCTGCCTGCAAGGAGATATCCTCGGTGATTGGCGCGAAGAAGTCCTTTTCCGCTCCGAAGATAACAACTCCCTGCATTTATATGTATCAACAATTCCAACAGAATATCGTTTCCATACTTTCCTGGAAGATCCGATATACAGAATCAGCATCGCCACCCAAAATGTAGGATATAACCAACCCACCCAACCCGGATTCTATTTCGGCACGGACTTAAAAGGAACTTTCAGAGGATATCAGTTCAAATAATAGTAAACAAAGAAAATTTATTCATGAATTTATTCGTCTGACAGCTGTTTATTTTTCGTCTGACAACTGTTAGACGAAAGAATAACAACTGTCAGACGAAAGTTTAACAGTTGTCAGACGAATAGAATTATGCAGCTCTAGGGATAAATTCTTTAGATGCTAGAAACAAATAGATGCTGATTGGAACTAATTCTGAACGATACGAAAACGGCTCATGTCTCGAAAACATGAGCCGTTCCAGCGTTGTGGTGGGAATTATGGTTTTTCTATGTCTGCTATTCAAATGACGTTTCCTGCTAGATTGCCGGACTTCCGTAAGTGACACCTTCATCTTCCATAATCTTTATCAACTTGTTTTTAATCTCCGGTTTGGGACCATATTGCCCTGTACGTACAAGCACTGTGCATTTCTTCTTTGCCGGAATCGCTTTCAAAGCCTCATCCAAGGTGAAGAAATCACCGCTTCCGTCCGTGGCCACCACATAATCGAAGTGACGGATATATTTCTCCAGTTCGGGAATTTTCTTGCCGACCGCATCAATCGCCATTCCGGCAAATACGCGGGAACCTTTGATATTCAGATGTGTATCATCTTTCTTTCCAGCCCACATATACAGTTCTTTCGATTTCTCCGGCCCCATCTGTTGCACCAGATCATGAGTCATCTTGTTCATATCAATGAAGACCACATTCAGTTCTTCAGCTATCTGTTTAGGAGAAAGAAGATAGTCACCATGCGTATCAGAGAGTGAATCGGTAAAGTTCCCCGCTTCGTCCTGGCAGAACTTGCGGCGGACAATAGAATTGAAAAGAACAGGAATACCGCCTTTCGCACGGGTTTCATTCACAAACTTACGCAGATTATCGTCAAACGTGCCGCCCGGTTCGGTATAGAGTTTCGGATTGTCTTTCTTTTCGTCATTATGTCCGAACTGGATAAATACATAGTCGCCCGGTTTTATCTGATTGACTACACGCGTCCATCTTTTCTCGTCGATAAAACTCTTCGTGCTGCGTCCACTAGCTGCATGATTGGCAACTACCACTTTGTCAGTTGGGAAAAAGCTGCCTAGCATCATTCCCCATCCACGTTCCTTGCTTCGCGGGCTCTTCGCGAGATTTCTATTTGCCATGGTTGAGTCACCAACCATATAAATTGTTACCGGAGAATTGTCTGTAATAGCGGAAGTAAGAAGTATAAGAGCCGCTAGAAAAAGGAGTTTCATTTTCATAATTTTGATTCATTTAAGTGTAACATAGTTCTCATGCGAAATACCTTCAAGACATCCCAGCATGAGAACTAACATTTAATATATATCTTTTGTGGTTTCTAAAATGAGAGTACACAACGAACCCTACGGTTACTGTTGCTTGCTTTTGTAGCACTGGTAGTTGTAAGGGATGTAGCAGTCAAAGACACGGAATGTGCGTAAACCAATCCTTTGCTATTCCGATTATGTTCTGAACTCGACCAGTAATTTTTCGAACTTTCAAATTCATCGGCTGATGATGATGCAGCTTTCAGGCAAGTGTTCAGGGTTCCCAATACTGATTCTCCACTCAAGCTAATTGCAATATTGCTAGATGTCGTCCCGCTATCTCTCAAAGCGGCCAACCCTTTCGCTTCTCCCAAGTTCTCAAAAATATCCCACCATTGGCCTATACTTGGCAAATACCAACCACTGGTACCTACGGGAGCTTTATATGATGTCGTTGCCGCCGTTTTTCCATACTGACTGGCCTGATAAAAAGCTCCGTTCACCTCCTGAAAAGTAGCCTCATTTGCATACGTATCCACCATATACTTCGTTTTCACATATCCGCCTATCTCCTGATACATCCCCTTATAGGTAGATGCATGGTCCGCAAACGGAGAGTTTTCTCCATCGCCTTCCGTAGCAGCCTTTCCCCATTTGGAATCTTTGCCAGCATTGGTCAATGCCATAACGCAACCATGCGTCCATCCTTGTGCCAGTTCATCGGTGCTTATACGCTCCGCATCTGTCTGGAATACAATACCGATACAGCCTTCAGGTACACTGGCTACATCTCCGGGAAGTATAGTTCCGTCACTCATATAATAATCTCCTACCCGAACGTCACGGCTACCCGGCGGTTCCACTCCCTCATCAAGCGTATAGAAAAGATAGTGTTTGGCAGCCGCATCGGATGCAGTAGCCGCTATGTCGAATTTCCGTGTACCTATATAATAAGGATAACTGCCTTTCAGGGAGAAATCCGTATCCGGCTTGATGATATAACGCAGGATTCTTTCATCCGAAGTCTGATAAGGTACCTTTCCTTCTTCCCACAAAAAAGCAGGTGCACCCAAAACCGTAGTAGCCGGATGATATTTCACTTTACCGTCTTTGGTAGTCGCGCATTTGCCCAACGGAACTTCGATCACGATCAATGCCATCTGATGTTCCAAATTGACATTCAATGTAGTTCCTGATACGAGTCCTTCTCCTTTCATCAGGTCGCTTTTCGTATAATCCTCGTAAGTGGCTTGGTTCAGACGAGGTTCGAATGAAGTACAATATGCCTCCAGTTCCTCTTTACTGCTAACCGAAATATAAGGATAGTAAACGATATACTCATCCCCTTGCTTATGTGACAATGGTACTCCTGTCCAATTACCCTCATCATCAAGAGTAAAGCGATAATTTTTAGATACTGTCTCTCCTCCATTTCCGGATGACGGTGTGAGCTGCAAAACACCAATCTCGTCACCGGAAGTAAATTGAGTAGTGTAACCCTCTTCTACCATGCGTGTTTCAACAGTGCCGGTAGATATATAATTGTCCGAAGTGACTTTGAGAGTGAGAGGAAGTCCCCCTTCCGGCAAAGTGGTAAAAGCATCTTCTTCCTTGGAACAGCCTGATAGAGCTGATAGCAGAAAAACAGAAGCTGACAGAATAAATAACTTATATAATTTCATCATATTCTTATTTTTATTTTTTCATATACGGGATGTTTCTCTATGTATCCTTTTAAAAAGCCAAAATACAGCGGATATTGGTCGAAGCATTATCCTTATTATTATCTCCAATGCGTAAAGAATACTTCTTTTTCGAGCCATCGAAAAGAACACGTCGGGCGACACCGCTACTCTTTTCCGAACTTGACCAATAATAAGTATCCGTCTTAAATGAGGTAACAGTCTGTCCACTAGCGTTCATCAATTCATTCATTCGATTTACAGCAACCTGGGAAACCCCATTATTGAGTTCGACAGTGGTTCCTGAACTATTTCTCAAGGCTATCAGTCCATTAGCATCACCTAGATTTTCCAGAATATCCCACCACTGTCCGATAGTAGGCAGATACCAGCCGGAAGTCGTTCCATCGGCAGGCGCAGCATACTGTCCGCTACCATCCGTTCCATAATTTTCCGAGTGGTAGAAAACATCATAAAGTGTACCGTCGGCAGTTGTTACTCCGGCAAGTTTCTGTCCGGCAATGTATACTTTCTTGCCATATCCGTCAATATCGCCATACATATCGAAGTTTGTTGCCAGATTCGGGAAGTAATTAATGCCTTCAGTCATTTCTCCCGTATCTTCATCTATGGTCTTATCACCCCAAGTACACTTTTCGGCAGCATCGGTCAAAGCCATCACGTACCCGTGTGTCCACCCTTTTGCCTTTTCAAGTGCACTGATACGTTTTGATTCTGTCTGAAAAACAATGCCGATACATACTCTCCCGTCTGTAAAGTCAACGGGACTTTGCGCCGGAGTTTCCCACTCTTTCTCACCTGTTGCATGATTCACTTTACGCAAACCACCATCACTTACTGCCCAACCCGTTCCATCTGCTGTACGGTAAAAGAAATCGCCGGGTTTCATATCGTCCGCCGTGTAATAAGTACTGCTGACAACAGTTTGTTCTTTCCCTTCTGCCCAGGCAGGACCGGAAACGGCAAGAGTCACCTCAATCTCATTTCTGTGGGTTATCTCAATATTGTAAACATACAGGTAACCGGCTTGCAGGTTTGCATCATCCTCCGCCGGGATATAATAGGCCTCAACACCATCCACTACTACTTTAATAAACTGTTTGCCTCTCATTTGTTGCGGCACCAGTAAGGCTTGCAGTGTCTGCAAACAGCCTTCTGTTACGCTCTCTTCATCCAGCTTTTGAGGAATAATTGTTGCCTCTCCGGTAGTTTGTGCCACTTCACCCGTAGCCATGTTTATTTCACCGGAAGCTAATGCCATGTTGACAAAGGTTACTTCTGCATTCTTCACTGTTTCGGGATCTTCCACTCCTTCGCCGGCTTTCAGATTCAGTTTCACTTTTGCTGGCAGATGATAAAAATCCAGAGCCGGTTGTTGACCGGAAAAGGTAAAAGTACCTTTGGCTCTCAAGAAGTCGCTGTTCTGAAAACCATCATTTTGGTTCTGATCCTGTTGCACAGGGAACGATGCGGGCAACGCTTCTGTGCCATTGCAAGGAAACCATGCCAATACATCAACCGTTGCCGTCTTGCTTTCCCAATAAAAGGGGGTATCTTCGGTTGTCAAAGCTCCGTATGTATCTGCCTTATACAACTTTATTCCATCACCGACTTGTACGCCCACTTCTTCCGTTCCAGTCCATGTTCCTTCCGAAGTAGTCCGCGTGATCGACTGGTTAAAGACTTGTCCCACAAACTCCATCGGATATTTATTGTCCGGCGAACCGGAAATTTCTTTTTCATCAGATGTGCATGATGTCAGTACACCGCCTGCTGCCATAACAAACAGCCAGGCGAACATCCGTAATTTTCTACTATCTGGTTTCATAATTATCAGACTCATTAACAGGTTGAATTATATATTTATGTTCACATCCTTATCTCCGGGAGTTTCATCCCACCCGTGGATAGCGGAAGAAGAGATGGTAAGCCGTTCACGGTTCACCGTAACGTTATACTCGTACACTTTGCCCGGTGTTAAAGCCAAATCAGCAGATTCTTTCCCCGTCAGGCTTGCTCCTTCATAGACAGTTCCATCCTCCTGAATGAATGAGAGTGCAACACCGCCGGAAACTGTTTCGGGCAGGAGGATAAATGAGTAAGTATTTCCAGCCGGTACAATGGTAGTTCCGGCAATAAATTCAAGTCCGCCCGCTTCTTCCGCATTAATTTCAGCACTACCGGTGATGGTATTAAACGTACCGGTGGGATGCAAAGAGGCAAACCGGATAATACCGTTACTAAAGTCCGCATCTTCCGCAAAGCCACTACCCGGTAGGAAGTTCAGCACTACTTTGCACATCTGATGCCGGAATTTAAAGTCCAGGAGTGGAGCTGCCTCCGAACCTTCTGCAGTAGCATATAAATAATCGAAGTTTTTACTTTCATTCTGATTACTCACATTTACTTCAAACGCACCTCCTGTTTCGTTGAAAGGATGATAAGCAGAAAACTCTACAGTCTTCTTATCTATATAATAAATTATCTCTCCCGCAGGAATGAAGGAAGAGCCTTTGGAGAAGTCATACCGTTTATTCACATATTCAACATTTCCGCTTTTTCCGGTTATGCCGATTGCGTCTCCGGTTTCCCATACGTCATTTGCAACCCGGCTCACCGGCACGTTGTCCGCATTGACAGTTCCCCATACACTGGCGGCCACCGGAAATTGCCCGGCTGCCTCTTCCGCCTCTTGTAAATTGTTACATGCAGCCAACATCACAAATGATACTGCCGTCAAAAGAATTCTGGTTCTCATAGTTCTATATTTTAATGAAGTTCGACATCATCCGGCCCATCCACAAATTCCGGTTCCCATGGTAGGATAGTGCCGGAGCCGTCAATACCTCCGGGAAGTTCAAAACGAGCCTTGAGGGAAAGAGGGGCAATATCGTTTCCGAAATATCTCAGGACATCGGTCAGATCGCCTTTGAATTTGTAATGTCTTCCCAAGGACAAATCCAACTGAAAAGTGAGTTCCTGTTTTTCTTGCGCCATTACACCTAATATACAAATGGTGGCAGAATAAGAACCGGAAGGTTGTTTCTTGAAGACGAGTTCGATGTCTTTTGCTTCGGACAGTTCTTCCGTCGCAAGATTAAATGTAGACGCAATGCCTGACAAAACAGCTTCCAGTTCCGTCGCTTCAAGCTGTGCAGGGTCGCCGCCCTTGGGAGTCAAGGTCAATGTCAGTTTCCTGACACGCTGTTTCATTTTCAGGGAAGTTTTCACAGTCTTGCCGGGTTCAACCACTACCGATTTAATACGGGTATTGGAAAAAAGGTATCCCGGTTGCTGAAGTGTCCCGTTTTCATGGAGCGCCACGGTAGCGGTAAGGTTATTCACAGTCATATTCTCAGGGGTGTTGTAGGCAGCCAGTTCATACGTCCCCGCATCCAGCAAAGAGCTGAAAGTGGCGGTACGGGTATCCATTGCCTGTTCACCGATACCCACAACGGCAAGGGTATAATTGCCGGGGAGTTCCGCTTCTTCCGAATAATCGTCCCAGTTTGCCGCAATTTCCACGCTGCCTTGCCCGGCAGCATCATCAGACTCATTATCTGAGCAAGAAGTTTGGAGCAACGTAACTGCCGGCATGAAAAGCAGGAAAGCATACGCAATCTTCAATTTACGAGTTTTCATAATAGTATTATTTTTATAGTTCAACTTTTACAAAGTACAGAGATACATTCATCAATGTATGGCAAATGTATGCAGAGAATAAGTGCCGGGGAATGGACATCCGTACACAAACCAGCACAGATTATCAAATCCGCTCCGAATAAAAAACAGCACGGACAAATAATCCATGCAAACGTACGAGCGTCCATGTTACGGACACGATACTCTCATCATCTTTGTAAGCGAACGTTAACCAAATGTATTGACCATGAAACATTTACGTTATTTATCCATATTCGGAATGCTCCTTTTTATTGTTGCCTGCGGAGATGAACAAATACAATCGCCGGCAAACGATAATATGGAGAATACCGAAAAAAAGGAAGAACCTGAAAAAGAAATTATAATAGGGAAACGCGGTATGTGGGTGAGTTATGACCCTACTCCCAGGGGAACGTTAAACCACACTTCCGGCTATTCACATGCCTTAGTCAGCTGGCGACTACTCCCCACTGACCCCGATAACCTGGCATTTGATATTTATAAAAGCGAAGATAACGGCCCGGAAGTCAAACTGAACGAAACTCCCGTTACAGACGCTACCTGTTGGGCGGATAAAAGCATTCATGCACAGACGACCCATAGATATCGTGTCACTGTTGCCGGTTCGGAACAAACGCTCTGCGAATATACATTCACTCCCCAAATGGCGGAAACATTTTATCGTGCCATCCGGCTAAACAGTAACCTCCCCGACCCCAGCCTGACCTATGCCGCTAATGATGCACAAGTAGGTGACCTCGACGGTGACGGAGTAATGGAAATCGTACTTAAACGTCAACCTTACGACGGAGCAAACCAGGGCGGGTGGCGAGAGGGCACTACGCTGCTCGAAGCCTACAAACTGGACGGCACTTTCCTTTGGCAGATAGACATGGGTATCAATATACGTTCCGGCTCTCATTATACCTCTTTTATCGTGTATGACTTTGACGGTGACGGAAAATGCGAAATTGCTTTCCGCAGTTCCGAAGGCACTAAATTCGCCAACGGCGAAAAAATAACGGATGCCAGTGGAAACATAAATGATTACAGGCAAAAAGATCCTTCAGGGAAAGGATGGTATTCGGGAAAGTCGCTACACTCTACCTGTGGTTTAATCTTTGACGGGCCGGAATATATATCCATCGTCAACGGACAGGGGATAGAAGTAGGCCGTACCAACAATATTCCACGGGGCGGTGAAGGGAGTAACTATGAGCGTGCCAAATACTGGCATCATTACTGGGGAGACGACTACGGCAACCGCATGGATCGTTTCTTTATCGGAGCCGCTTATTTGGACGGAATCCCGCAAAATGGTGTCAGAAAAGCCAATCCCAGCCTAATCATCACTCGTGGAATCTACAGGAACTGGCAGGTATGGGCACTCGATTTCAATGGCTCTTCCCTGCTTCCCCGCTGGAAGTTCAATACGAACGATAAAGGATATGAGTCTTACAGGGATATGGGTTCACATACATTCAGAGTGGCAGACCTGAACGGTGACGGATATGACGAGATTCTCTACGGATCAGCAGCCATCGCGCGCAACGGCAAAGGACTTTATTGCACGGGAAACGGACACGGAGATGCACTCCATGTAGGGAAATTCATTCCCGACCGACCGGGATTACAAGTGGTGGCCTGTTTCGAAAACCCGAATAAATATATAAATAGCGGATTTGGCTATGGCTGTGCCGTATTCGATGCAGCGACGGGGAAGTTTATAACCGGTCATGCAGGCGGATCAGGCTCCGGAAGTGGCGAAGATGGTGCAGATGAAGAGGATGAAGATAAAGATCCGCCCGGAGATGTAGGAAGATGTCTGGTAGCAGACATTATTCCGGATAGTCCCGGATATGAATACTGGTCGTCCGAGGCCAGCGGCGTGTATAGTTGTCAGACCGGACAGCTGCTTAGTACAACTTTGCCTTCTGCCAAAACCGGTTCCAAAAGCTACAACAACGCCATCTTCTGGACAGGCGACCTGACCCGCCAAATGTTGGATGATGTGATGGTACATAGCTACACGAAATCTGCTCCGTGGGATAAATCGCGGGTAGCCACTTTTACCTATTACGGCAGTGGGGTTTATTCCAACAACTCCACCAAAGCCAATCCCTGTTATTATGGAGATTTCCTGGGTGACTACCGTGAAGAAGTGATATACCGGAGCAAAGACGGAGAGTACATTTATATATTCTCCAGCAATCATCCCACCGGACACCGGTTTGTACATCTGATGAACGACCATACCTATGATATGTCACAGGCAATGCAGAATGTAGGCTACAATCAGCCGACACATCTGGGATATTATATTGGTGCGGACAGTAAATAACACAATTAATCCATATTTTCACACGTATGTCCATTATACATGAAAGAAAAACGCACTATTTTAGCTGCGGAAACGAGAAACAAGAATTTCACTCACACATACTCTAATTTTACCTGAAATGAAAACAACTTTATTGAGCCTTTTATTACTGGCATCAGTTAGTATAGAAGCACAAAATTTACCACAGACTTTTAAATTAGCCGACGCTCCCCGCTACTCGGAAAAAACCGGATATGGATACGACCGTGTAGACACTCCTAAAAAAGGTAGTAATGCACCTTTTTATTTCTCGGTACGTGTGCCCGACGGGAATTACCGCGTCACTGTACGCCTGGGAAGTAAGAATCAGGCAGGAAATACGACTGTCCGTGCAGAATCACGCCGCCTGTTCGTAGAAAATCTGCCGACAAAGAAAGGAGAATTCGTAGAAGAAACATTCATCGTCAATAAACGCAGTCCCCGCATTTCCGCCAAAGAATCCGTAAAGGTAAAGGATCGCGAAAAGAGCAAGTTAGATTGGGACGACAGATTGACAATCGAAATCAACGGAGAGGCACCTGCATGCGAAAGCATCCATGTAGAAGCTGCCGACCCTTCCATTCCCACAATCTTCTTATGCGGAAACAGCACGGTAGTGGATCAGGAAAATGAGCCCTGGGCCAGTTGGGGACAAATGCTTCCCCGTTTTCTCAATGACCAGATTTCCGTAGCCAATCATGCGGAATCCGGTTTATCCGCCAATACATTTATCGGTGGAAACCGGTTGAAAAAGATTATCTCACAAATGAAGAAAGGAGATTATGTATTTGTGGAATTCGGGCATAACGACCAAAAACAGAAAGGGGCCGGCAAAGGAGCTTATTACTCTTTTATGACTTATCTGAAAACATTTATCGACGAAGTGCAGGCGAAAGGTGGAAATCCGGTGCTGGTTACCCCGACACGCCGCCGCAGATTTGACAAGGAAGGCCGTACCGTCAATACACATGGCGAATATCCGGATGCAGTACGATGGATCGCAGCAAAGGAGAATGTACCTTTAATAGATTTGAATAACATGACCGGTACGCTGTATGAAGCATTAGGCGAAAGTGAATCAAAAAAAGCCTTTGTACACTATCCGATGGGAAGTTTCTCCGGACAAAAAAAGGAATTGGCTGATAATACGCACTTTAATCCTTACGGGGCCTATCAGATAGCCAAATGTGTGATTGAAGGGATGAAAAAGGTAACGCCGGAATTGACTAAATACCTGAAAACAGATATTTCTTACGATCCGTCCCAACCGGACAAAGTAGAAACATTCCTTTGGTGTCCGGCACCTTTCTGCGAAATGGAAAAACCCGACGGAAATTAATAATATAACCATAAAAACTAATATCATGCTTTTACGTTCTTTCTTACTAATCATCGTTTTTGTATGTAGTCAGATTGTACGCTGTGACGACTTCGTTTGGTACAATGGAAAACAGGCCATATCGTATGCTATGCCCCAGTCTACCGCCCCAGTTGTAAAAATAGCTTTTGACATGTTCGCCGGGGACATGAAGCAGGTTACAGGCTTTTCGCCAAAACAGAGCTCTGCATCCAAAGCAACTATCCGCATCATACAACTAGATAAAGCAGACAAAAAAGTACAGAAGGAGTTGCGCGAATTAAACATACCGGTCGATAATATCGCAGCTAAAAAAGACGGCTTTTATATTTCAGTAGCGGGTGGCTCTGCAAATAAGCAATTATTCATCGTAGGCAGCGACGGCAGAGGAACTGCTTATGGAATACTGGAACTGTCACGTCTGGCAGGTGTATCGCCCTGGGTATGGTGGAGTGATGTTACTCCCGAAAAGCGGAGCCAACTTACCATTGACGGCAATTACAAGACTTTCCAGAGCCCGTCCGTAGAGTATCGCGGTATTTTCCTGAATGACGAGGACTGGTCCTTGCAACCCTGGAGCTGGATGACTTTCGAGCCTTCCAACATCAAAGGACGCATCGGCCCCCGTACCTATAAAGAAATATTCAAATTACTGCTCCGCCTGCGTGCCAATGCCATTTGGCCGGGTATGCATGGCATTACCACTCCTTTTTATCTTGTACCCGGAGCCAAAGAAGTGGCCGACAGTTGCGGCATCGCCATCGGCACCTCACACTGCGAACCTTTGATGCGCAGCAATGTAGGAGAATGGAGCGTGAAGCGACGGGGAGATTATAATTATATCACTAACCGCGATTCTGTACAGGCTTACTGGATAGAACGATTGAAAGAAGCCGGGAAATACGAGAATATGTATACAATCGGCATGCGGGGAATCCACGACGGACACATGGAAGGGGTAAGCACCATGGAAGAAAAAGTCAACGCCCTGCAACAGGTAATCAATGACCAGCGCAAATTATTGACTAAATATACCAATCCGGACTTAACGAAAGTTCCGCAAGTATTTGTTCCCTACAAAGAGGTATTGCAAATTATGGAGAACGGCTTGGAAGTGCCGGATGACGTGACGCTCATGTGGTGTGACGATAACTACGGATACATGACCCGTCTTAGCGACGAAGAACAGCAGAAACGCAGTGACGGCGGTGGTGTTTACTACCATTTGAGCTACTGGGGACGTCCGCACGATTATATGTGGTTGTGTACTACCCAACCGGGACTTATCTATAATGAAATGAAACAAGCATACGACCATAATGCACGCCGTGTATGGATCGTCAATGTGCATGACCTGAAACCTTCAGCTTACAACCTTGAGCTATTCCTGGATATGGCATGGGATATTCATTCCGTGGCTCCTTCCACCCTGAACGAACATCAGGAGAAATGGCTCTGCCGTGAGTTCGGCGAACAGGCCGGCAAGAAATTATTTCCTGCCATGCATGAGTTCTACCGTTTATGTGGCATCCGCAAACCGGAACACATGGGATGGACACAAGTGGAATTAGACAAGAGAAGGTATCCCAGAGGTCGTTCGCAAGTGATTGATACCGAATTCAGCCTGACTGAATTTGGCGGAGAGCTAGACCGCTATCTGGATTCTTACGAAACGATCAAGAAGACTGTTACGGAAGCAGAAGCCCTGATTGCACCCGAACGTAAAGATGCTTTCTTCTCACATATCAAATATCAGGTATTTGCTTCTGCCGCGATGAGTACCAAAATGCTGGAAGCGCAGCGTGCCCGTTCCTACTCAACAGGGCAGTGTGACGAATCTCTTTGGGGACGTGACAAGGCGATGTTTTCGGCCTGTGCCAGAAGTATGAAAGCCTATCAGGAAATCAAGGAACTGACTGATTACTATAACAATGAAATGGCGAACGGCAAATGGAAACATTCCATGTGTTTCTATCCGCGCGATTTGTATGTGTTCTATCCGCCAACTCTTCCTAGAGGATTGACCGACAAAGAAGTAGATAAATACCTGGCTGAAAGTCCAAAGAAAACATCTTCCCGCAAAATTAAAACGGATAAATGTATCAGTTACAATGCTTGTAATTATACCCAAGCATCGGAAGGAGCTACGCCTATTCAGGCACTTGGACACAGTATGAACGCCGTTGCCCTGCCTAAAGGCGGCTCACTGACATTTGAATTCGACTGTCCGTGGGAAGGAGAAGCATTGTTACGTACTGCCGTCATACCGACTCAACCGAATGACAAAGGAGATATCCGCTTCAGTGTCAGCATAGACGGAGGAAAACCCCAGGTTCTTTCTTTCCGCGAAAAAGGACGTACGGAAACATGGAAACGCAATGTACTGCGTGGGCAAGCCATAAAGGAAACTAAACATTCACTTAAAAAAGGCAAGCACACACTGACTATCACCGCTTTGGATAAACATGTTGTAGTAGACCAATGGATGATCGACTTTAAGCCGAACCGTAAATTTTATGTGTTCCCACAGTAACCTTAAAAAGGTATCAACGCCATGAAATACACGCCGTTATTTATCATCGGATTTATACTTTGCTTATCTGCATGTACGGATAATCAGCTTCTTCCGTCCTCTCCGGATGACGGGGAGAAACCGATGGTAAAAGAAGAAAGGAACTATACTCCAAGAATGTTATGGGCATCTATCAATGGCAGGGCAGACGCTACAAACGACAAGAACAAGATACATAATAAAAAGATTCTTGTCAGTTGGCGCATGCTGCCCACTGACGATACTGAAGTAGCATTCGACCTTTACAGAAAAAGTGGTGACCAGGCTGAAATCAAAGTAAACGAGAACGCTATCACGGTCACCAACTTTCAAGATGTTTCGGCCAACCTTTCGGTAGATAACACATACAGGCTCTGTTACCATTCGAGTACAGTAACGATAGATACCTATACTATCACTGCACAACAGGCTTCCGCCGGACTGCCTTATATATCGATTCCCTTGCAAGGAACGGAAGGCATCGCTCCCGGATTAGTGTACAAAGCCAATGATATAAGCATAGGTGATCTGGATGGCGACGGACAATATGAAATCGTACTGAAACGGCTTATCTCTTCTCCGGATGATGATGAAGACAGCGAGACGGGCGACACGAATGACGGCATACGCCACTCCGTATTACTGGAAGCCTATCGTCTGGACGGCACATTCATGTGGCGGATGGCGATGGGGCCCAATGTGCCGACCGGAAACGGAAGTTCATTCGCAGTATATGACTTCAACGGGGATGGTAAATGCGAAATTGCATTGCGTACTGCTGAAGGTACCATTTTCGGGGATGGACAGGAAATTGGTGATACCGATGGGGATGGAAAAACGGACTATCGGGTAGCAGGCAAGAAATATATACATGGCGGACCCGAATTCTTATCCGTGATAGAAGGCGCTACCGGCAAGGAACTGGCACGAACGAACTACATCGCTCTCGGACAAAGTGAAGACTGGGGAGATAACTATTATAAGCGTTCAAGTAGTTACAGGATCGGAATGGCACGTTGTTCCAACGACGCTACCTCTGTCATTATAGGACGGGGATGTTACGCCAAAATTGTAGTGGAAGCATGGAACTTTAGCGATAACCAACTGTCCCGCGTCTGGCGTTTCGATACTACCGACGGTATTCACAGCGATTATGACGGCCAAGGATATCACAGCATGAGTGTGGGTGATGTGGACAATGACGGATTAGATGAAATAGTATACGGTTCATGCACCATAGACCACAATGGAAAGGGGCTCAACTGTTGCGGACTGGGACATGGCGACGCATTGCATCTCGGAAAATTCGCCCCGTCAAGAAAAGGACTTCAAATATGGTCTTGCTTTGAAAGCGGTACGGTAGGTGCTGCCCTAAGAGATGCCAATACGGGAGATGTTATATGGAAATTTGACAAATCAGGAGATGTAGGACGATGTTTGGTGGCAGACATCGATCCGGATAGTCCCGGCTGCGAAATGTGGTGGTATAAAGGAAATGCTCATTCTTCTTCCGGCGTTGATTTGGGTTATGTTCCAAGTTCGTGCAATATGGCAGTGTGGTTCTCCGGTTCCCTTAACAGGCAATTATTGGATAAAGGTACTGTTAATTCCTACAAAGACGGGAGAGTGTTCACCATATACCGTTATGGAGTTACCACCATCAATGGAACGAAAGCCAACCCATGTTTCTATGGAGATTTTCTGGGTGACTGGCGGGAAGAAATTATTCAACCGACCTCCGACAATACGGAATTACGCATATTCAGCACCTGGTACCCCACGGAATATCAGTTTCCATATCTGATGAGTGACCATATTTATGAAATGAGTGCTCTTAATCAGAATATCGGTTATAATCAGCCAACTCATACCAGTTATTATATCGGTTCCGACCTGATAGAGAATAAAGAAAAAAAATAATATTATATTTGATTATGAAACAAAAGATTATACTGTTTATATTTATCGCGTTCAGCCTATCTGTTATGACAACAGTGCAGGCTTCCGAACGTAAGAAATACAATTTCAACAGTGAATGGCGCCTGCATGTCGGCGATAATGAACAAGCCTCAAAAACCGAATTTGATGACAGTAACTGGAAACAGGTAACCTTGCCGCATGCCTTCAATGAGGATGAAGCATTCAAGCTGCACATAGCACAGTTGACAGATACAGTTGTTTGGTATCGCAAACATTTTCAGGTGAAAGATATAAAAGATAAAAAAGTATTTATCGAATTTGAAGGTATTCGCCAGGGTGGCAGTTTCTATCTAAACGGAGAATATCTGGGTATTCACGAGAATGGTGTCATGGCAGTAGGTTTCGACCTGACTCCTTTTATGAAAGAAGGAAACAACGTGCTCGCCATACGTATTGATAACAACTGGCAATACCGGGAAAAAAATACCAAATCGAAATTTCAATGGAACGATCGTAATTTCAATGCAAACTATGGTGGTATTCCCAAAAATGTCTTTCTGCATGTTACAGACGAAGTGTATCAGACTCTTCCTCTTTACAGTAATCTGAAAACTACCGGTGTATACATCTATGCTACGGATTTCGACATCAAAGGGCGTAAAGCTAAAATTCATGCCGAGTCTGAAATACGGAACGACAGCCGGGAAACACGTAAACTGACCTATCAGGTCACTCTGAAGGATATGGACGGCAAGACTGTGAAAACATTCACCAGTCCGGGAATTACCCTGAATCCCAAAGAGACGAAGGTGATACAGGCAGCAGCCGAAGTAGACAAGTTGAATTTCTGGAGCTGGGGATATGGTTATCTTTATACAGTGACAACAGCTTTGAAAGATGAAAAAGGAGAAATATTCGATGAAGTTATCACACGTACCGGATTCCGTAAGACGCATTTCGGTGAGGGTAAAGTTTGGCTAAACGACCGTGTAATCCAAATGAAAGGTTATGCACAGCGCACCAGCAATGAATGGCCGGCGGTCGGCGTATCTGTTCCTGCCTGGTTGAGTGATTACTCGAATGGATTGATGGTTGAAAGTAACGGAAACTTAGTCCGCTGGATGCACGTCACTCCCTGGAAGCAGGACGTGGAATCTTGCGACCGTGTCGGACTCATTCAAGCGATGCCCGCCGGTGATTCTGAAAAAGATTGCGGAGGTCGTCAATGGGAACAACGGACAGAACTGATGCGCGATGCTATCATTTACAACCGTAATAATCCCAGTATCTTGTTTTATGAATGTGGCAACAAAGCCATCAGACTGGAGCACATGATCGAGATGAAGGCTATACGTGACAAATTCGATCCTTACGGCGGACGTGCCATAGGTTCCCGTGAGATGCTCGATATACGCGAAGCCGAATACGGCGGAGAAATGCTCTATATCAACAAAAGCAAGCATCACCCCATGTGGGCTACGGAATATTGTCGTGACGAGGGTTTACGTAAGTATTGGGATGAGCATAGTTATCCATTCCATAAGGAAGGTGCGGGGCCTCTTCATAAAGGAAAACCAGCCACCAGTTATAATCACAATCAGGATATGTTCGCCATAGAAATGGTAAACCGTTGGTATGATTATTGGAGGGAACGTCCCGGAACCGGGTTAAGGGTTAGTTCGGGGGGAACGAAAATAATCTTCTCCGACAGTAACACGCACTGTCGCGGCGAGGAGAACTACCGCAGAAGTGGTGTTACAGACCCGATGCGTATTGAAAAGGATGCTTTTTTCGCCCATCAGGTAATGTGGAACGGCTGGGTGGATACGGATAAATATCAGACGTATATCATTGGCCACTGGAATTATCCGGAAAAGACTGTAAAACCTGTCTATGTCGTTTCAAACGGGGAAGCAGTAGAATTATTCCTGAACGGAAAGTCACTGGGTAAAGGAAAGCGGGAGTCAAACTTTCTCTTTACTTTCGACAAGATCACTTTCCGTCCCGGTAAACTGGAAGCCGTAAGCTCTGATAAAAATGGTATGGAAGTCAGTCGATACCATATAAGCACAGCCGGAGAAGCAACTCAACTGAAACTGACTGCCATACAAAACCCCGAAGGATTTCATGCCGATGGCGCCGATATGGCATTGTTGCAAATAGAGGTTGTCGACAAAGAGGGCCGACGTTGTCCATTGGATAACCGCACCATAAAATTCTCTCTAACAGGGGAAGCGGAATGGCGTGGCGGTATTGCACAAGGAGAGAACAATTATATATTAAGTAAAGACCTGCCGGTAGAGTGCGGAATCAACCGGGCATTGATACGCAGCACGACGGAAGCAGGCAAAATCATTGTCACTGCCCAAGCAGAGGGACTTCCCGCTACAACACTGACTTTGCAAACCACACCTGTAAAAGTTACGGATGGATGCAGTGACTATCTACCGCAATACAGCTTAAAAGGAAAATTGGATAAAGGAGCAACGCCTCTCACACCTTCTTATATAGATAGTAAACGTGATGTTGCAATCATTGCTGCCAAAGCGGGTTCTAATCAGAGCGAAGCAATAAAGAGCTACGATGACAATGAACTAAGCGAATGGAGTAACGACGGACAGCTGAATACTGCCTGGATCACTTATCAGCTGGAAAAAGAAGCCACCATTGATGATATTTGTATCAAGTTAAACGGTTGGCGTTCGCGTAGTTATCCACTGGAAGTCTATGCAGGAAAAACGAAGATATGGAGCGGCAGTACGGAAAAAAGTCTGGGTTATGTCCATTTGGAAATCGACAAGCCTGTAAAATCGGATAAGATTACAATCCAACTAAAAGGAAGCACCATAGATAATGATGCATTCGGAGAAATTGTTGAAGTTGCAGGGGGAGCCGCCAATGAAATGGAAAAGAAAGCCCAAAGCAACAAAGGGAAAAACGGACTGCGTATCATAGAGGTGGAATTTCTGGAAACAATAAAGAAATAAGAAAACATTGCTCAAGCAAGTAACGATAACGCTATATGATAAAAATAAGACAACTACTCTCACTTGCATTTCTTCTGTGTTTCAGCAGTATAGGCGCACAGAATACGGAGACTCTGTACCTGTCCGGTACCGGATTGGGGAAGACCGTCACTTGGGACTTCTATTGTTCCGGTGGTATGAACAGCGGCAAATGGAGTAAGATAGAAGTACCCTCACAGTGGGAATTGCAAGGTTTCGGGGAATATACATTCGGCCGTTTCTATCTGGTAAAGGAAGCCAAGCCGAGTGATGAAACGGGATTATACCGTTACAAGTTCAAAGTTCCCGCGGATTGGAAAGACAAACAGGTCCGCATTGTATTCGAAGGGGTAATGACAGATACGGAAGTAAAGATAAACAACAAACTTGCAGGAGAGATTCATCAAGGCGGTTTTATCTGCTTCAATTATGACATTACTGACAAACTTAAATTCGGTAAAAGTAATGAACTGGAAGTGAAGGTATGGAAAGAGTCTGCCAATAAATCGGTGAATGCGGCGGAACGCCGGGCCGATTGGTGGCTGTTCGGTGGTATTTACCGTCCGGTTTATCTGAAAGCTATGCCCAAGACGCACATCGAACGCATTGCCGTAAATGCAACAGCCGATGGTAAGTTGTCAACAGAAGTTTATATGAATAATTTGCCAGAGGGATATTCCCTGGCTACTTCACTGACTCCGGTAGGAGAAAGCAGAGCCATCGGAAAACAAACAAATACGTTGGGAACTGGGAATGTACAAACCATTTCGACTGACTGGAAAGGTATCCGTACCTGGGATTGCGAACACCCCAATCTCTATACGCTCCGGTTGGAACTGCTCGACAGCCAGAAGCAAATTGTACATGTACACGAAGAACGAATCGGATTCCGCACCATTGAGTTCCGCCCTAAAGACGGGATTTATGTCAATGGGACGAAAGTGATAATGAAAGGTATCAACCGCCATAGTTTCCATCCCGACGGAGGACGTACTACCAATAAAGAGATCAGCCTGCAAGATGCACTGCTTATCAAGGAAATGAATATGAATGCAGTCCGTTCTCACTATCCGCCCGACAAACATTTTCTGGATGTATGTGATTCACTGGGACTTTTCTATCTGGAAGAGTTTCCCGGTTGGCATGGAAGATATGATGAGAAAGTGGGAGAGAAATTACTAAAAGAGATGATGGCCCATGACGTGAACCACCCCTGTATCTTCTTATGGAGTAACGGCAATGAAGGCGGATGGAATAAGAAACTGGATGCCCGTTTTGCTGATTATGATCCGCAAAAGCGCCATGTGATTCATCCGTGGGCAGATTTCAACCAACTGGATACGCATCATTACCCAGCCTATCAGACCGGAACCGGACGCCTTGCCAACGGATACAATGTCTTTATGCCGACAGAGTTTCTACACGGACAATATGATAAAGGACTGGGCGCAGGATTGGAAGATTATTGGAACAATTACACTTCCAATCCGTTATTTGCCGGCGGCTTCTTATGGACTTTTATTGATGAAGCCGTTTCACGCAGTGATAAAGGTGGTATCCTCGATTCTGACGGACCGAATGGCCCGGACGGTATTGTCGGTCCCAGGCGGGAAAAGGAAGGTAGCTTTTATACAGTTCGTGAAGTATGGGCACCTATCCAATTCAAAAATCTATTTATCACTCCCTCTTTCAACGGAGAATTTATGGTGAGTAATACTTATTTATTCACTAATCTAAAGGAGTGTAGTATGAAGTATCGCCTTTACGCTACTCCCTCCCCATTAAAAGGTGGTGAGCGCTCGCTATTGAATGAAGGGACAGTCAGCCTGCCGGCTATTGATCCGGGGGAAACAGGTAAAGCACGTATGCAGTTACCGGAAAACTTTTTCCTGGGTGATGTACTGGAACTGGAGGCTTATGACAGAAACGGGAAAGTGATTTGCAACTGGACGTGGCCGGTGAAGTATGCAAAAGAGTACTTTGAAACTCAACACATACAAACAACCTCTACAAAACCGGCAGAGATAAGAAAAGGAAACGAAAGTATTACTCTTTCTGCAAACGGCATTTCGGCAACATTTAACAGCAAGGGCGGAGCATTGGTAGAGATAAAAAGCAATAAGCAAATTGTTCCTCTGAACAATGGCCCTCTACCCGTAGGAATAAAAGCCGACTTCAAAAAGGGGGAGGTACGCATGGACGGCAACGATGCCCTTTTCGTCGTAAGATATACGGGAGCCATTGATTCTATCGTTTGGCGTATGACGGCAGATGGCTTGCTGGGAATGGATGCTATTCTGCTGAACCGCGGTAATGGTGGCGGATATAAAGGTGAATTCTTTGATAAAAACATCTATTACCTGGGACTTAGTTTTTCTTTCCCGGAAAAAGAAGTAAAAGGGATGCGATGGATGGGACGTGGTCCGTATCGCGTCTGGAAGAACCGGATCAAAGGGGCAAATTATAATATTTGGGAGAAAGAATACAATAATACCGTTACCGGAGAGAGTTTCGAGAAACTGATATATCCCGAGTTCAAAGGATATCATGGCAACCTATACTGGGCAACCATGGAGTCGGACAAAGTACCGTTCACTGTTTATTCGGAAACGGATGGTTTGTACTTCCGTGTATTTACCCCGGAAGAACCGGTGCATCGCAGGGATGGAGAAAACAGTATGCATAGTTTCCCGGAAGGCGACCTTTCCTTCCTTTATGATATTCCTGCCATACGTTCTTTCAAATCAATACCGGAACAGGGACCCAAAAGCCAGCCTAGTACCATCCGTATCAAATCGGGAGACGAGGGATTGCGCATGAAACTTTGGTTTGACTTCCGTCGCTGATATGTTTGAACTCATGAATCAACAACAATATAAATTTTAATTAATAACAGAAATAGCCATGAAAAAAGTACTATTAACGCTGGCATTAGTTGCTACAGCTTCATTAAGTAATGCTCAAGTATTGAGAAACAATTTTCTCAACGGATGTAAAGAGGGGGAACCGATCGAAAAAGCAGCATACACTGCAAAGAAAGCCCCTCTTAACAAAGATGTATGGAGTGCTGTATTCAGTGAGAAAGAGCCTTTTATAGGTGAAAGCCCTGTTGCAGGCAAAGAACTGTCTTACAAAGGATATAATGAAGAAGGCCTGTCGGTTACCTTTGGCGGACTGCCGGAAGAAGCAACGTTCCGTCCCAGCATTTACGGATTAGAATCCGGAAGAACATATTCTACCGGAACATATTACCTGTCATTCCTGGTAAACTTCTCCAAATTCAAGGCAAAAGGTTATATGGATTTTATTTCCACAAGTGCCAATCATGCTACGGGAACAAGCCGGGGATTCGTCTTCGCCTCTAACCAGGGAAGCAAACTCAAATTCGGAGTAGGCATACAGAAACAACGTGGATCTGCAACCAAGACTTATGATTTGAATACGACCCACCTGATTGTATTAAAAATCGATTTTACAAAAAATCAGGCTTCCCTGTTTATTGATCCGGAATTGAAGGATCAGGAACCTACACCGGATGCGGTAGCCACTGAAGAAGGAGTTTTGAAAGCCGGCATCAAAGGAATAATGCTTAAAAATCGCAATAATTACGCAGGAAATATAGGTAACTTCCGTTTTACAGATAGTTGGGCAGGAATTATTGGAAAATAACCATAGTCTACTTATTGATAATAAAAAAAGGTGTCTTTTAAAGGACACCTTTTTTTATTTCTTTCAACTATCTATCTTATTCAACAGCTGCAGATAATTCAGCACCAGCTTTAAATTTAGCTACTTTCTTAGCAGGAATAGTAATAGTTGCCTTTGTAGAAGGGTTAATACCAGTTCTTTCAGCTCTTTCGCTTACTGAGAAAGTACCAAAACCTACGAGAGATACTTTGTCACCAGCTTTCATAGCATTAGTAACTGAAGTGATGAAAGCATCAAGTGCTTTTTTTGCATCGGCTTTGCTCATTTGAGCTTCAGCAGCCATTGCACTAATAAGATCAGACTTATTCATAATACGTAAAATGATTAATTAATATATATGTTACACAAAAGATTATCCCACAATGGATTGATTCCACAAATATAGCCGAACAAAACAACATATCAAATAAAAACATAAAAAAAACGCAGCAAATTATTGAAAAAGAGCTAATAGGAAGCGTTTTTCATGCTTTAAAACAGAATTTATTCGTACTTTTGCGTCTATTATCTAAATATTCAGAAATTAAAATGATGCCAACTGTAACTAAAAACCTGATAATTATCAATGTACTAGTATTTTTCGGGACAATCGTAGCCCAACGTTACGGCCTGGATTTAACGAATTATCTGGGATTACATTTTTTCCTTGCAAGTGACTTTAATCCGGCACAGCTAATCACTTATATGTTCATGCACGGCGGATTCAGCCACATTTTCTTTAATATGTTTGCCGTTTTTATGTTCGGACCGATTCTCGAACAAACCTGGGGACCCAAACGTTTCCTCTTCTACTATATTCTATGCGGTATCGGTGCGGGACTTATTCAAGAAGGGGTACAGTATATTCAGTATGTAACGGAACTTAGCCACTACGCACAAGTGAATATAGGTACAGGTGTTATCCCAATGGAAGAGTATCTGAACATGATGACCACCGTAGGTGCTTCGGGAGCCGTTTACGCCATATTGCTGGCATTCGGCATGTTATTTCCCAATAACCGGTTGTTTATCTTCCCGCTGCCATTTCCTATCAAAGCGAAGTTCTTCGTTATAGGATACGCCGCGATTGAATTATGGTCAGGACTTGCCAATAGCGCCGGAGACAATGTCGCTCACTTTGCACATTTGGGAGGAATGCTGTTCGGATTGATCCTGATTTTGTACTGGAGAAAAAAAAGCAATAACAATGGGACATATTATAGCTGATTTAAAGGAGACATTCAGAAGAGGAAATATTTTTATCCAACTGATTTATATCAACGTAGGCATCTTTGTGATTGGCATGTTGATTAACGTTTTCTTGCGACTGTTTGAAGTAAGCACCCCCGATATATTCGGTATATTTGCCCTGCCGGCATCCTTTATCGGATTTATTCATCAGCCGTGGTCGTTATTTACTTATATGTTTATGCATGCCGGCATCCTGCATATTCTATTCAATATGCTTTGGCTGTATTGGTTCGGAAGTTTGTTTCTTTACTTTTTCTCGGCAAAACATTTAAGAGGTTTGTATGTACTGGGAGGTATTTGTGGAGGTTTGCTGTATATGGTTGCCTACAATGTATTTCCTTTGTTCAGCTCGCAAGTAGCGGGAGCAACATTAGTAGGAGCATCAGCCTCCGTGTTAGCCATCGTAGCTGCCACGGCTTATCGTGAGCCTAATTACAGGGTACAACTTTTTCTTTTCGGTGCCATCCGTCTCAAATACCTGGCACTGATCGTCATCGGAATTGATGTATTGTCCATTACCTCAAGCAATGCCGGAGGACATATCGCCCATTTAGGCGGTGCCCTTGCAGGACTCTGGTTTGCTGCCAGCCTAAGCAAAGGAACTGATTTAACTTCCTGGATCAACCGGATTCTGGATGGTTTCATCTCCCTGTTTCAGAAGAAAACATGGAAACGGAAACCGAAAATGAAAGTACACTACGGCAACAGTGCTACCGGTCGTGAGAGGGATTATGATTACAACGCTCAAAAGAAAGCACAGTCTGATGAAGTAGACCGTATTCTGGAAAAACTAAAAAAATCCGGCTACGACAGTCTGACAACAGAAGAAAAGAAAAGCTTGTTCGACGCAAGCAAAAGATAAAAGAATGGAACATATTGGCAAATTTGTCACATATCTGATACTTGCTGTCAACGCTCTCTTTGTGGGAACGTTGATACTAAGTGCTTATAGCCCTTACCTTAACCCGAAAATAAATCCACTTGCTTCCAGTCTGGGGCTTGCATTTCCGATCTTCCTGACTATTAATCTAATTTTTATCGGTTTCTGGGCATTCGTCAATTACCGCTATGCCCTTTTGCCCGCCATTGGCCTTCTCATTTGTATTCCGCAGATACGGACTTATATCCCTTTCAACTCCACCACTAAAACTATTCCGGAAGGGAGCATCAAAATTCTGTCGTACAATGTAATGAGTTTCAGCAATCTGGAAAAGAAAGACGGTAAAAACCCTATATTGTCTTATCTTGCAAATAGCAATGCCGATATCATTTGTCTGCAAGAATACAACACTGCCACCAACAAAAAGTATCTGACAGAACAGGATGTAAAAAAAGCATTGAAGGCCTATCCTTACCAATCCATCCACCAGCAAGGAAAAGGAGATGTTCAGCTTGCCTGTTTCTCCAAATTCCCTATACTTTCGATACATCCTATCGAATATAAAAGTAATTATAACGGTTCCATGAGATATGTACTGAATGTGAATAATGACACTCTTACATTAATCAACAATCATCTGGAATCTAACAAACTCACCAAAGAAGACAGAGGGATTTATGAAGATATGATTAAAGACCCGAATGCCAAGAAAGTAAAAACCGGACTCAGACAGTTAATAAGAAAACTAGCGGAAGCATCGGCCATTCGGGCTTCACAAGCAGATTCCGTGGCGAGAGTCATTACCGAAAGCAAATACCCGACAACCATCGTATGCGGTGATTTCAACGATGGTTCCATTTCGTACACACACCGCATCCTGACTCAAGAACTGGACGATGCATTCACACAATCCGGCAAAGGATTGGGTATTTCCTACAATCTGAACAAATTCTATTTCCGCATAGATAATATATTGATTAGCCCCAACCTGAAGGCCTACAACTGCACTGTAGACCGGTCTATCAAGGCATCAGACCATTACCCGATCTGGTGCTATATCAGTAAACGATAAGAACTGAAAACTCTAATAAAAAACACTTATGATGATTAAAAAGACACTAACCATTTTAGCAGTAAGTTGTATGATGTACTCCTGTGCTACGAAAACAGAAAGCAATCCTTTCTTTACAGAGTTTCAAACCGAGTATGGTGTTCCTTCTTTCGACAAGATTAAATTAGAGCACTATGAACCTGCCTTTCTAAAAGGTATAGAAGAACAGAATCAAAATATCGAAGCCATTATCGAAAGTCCGGAAATTCCGACATTCGATAATACGATTGTAGCTTTGGATAACAGTGCACCCATCTTAGACCGGGTAAGCACCATTTTCTTCAATATGACAGATGCGGAAACCACTGATTCGCTGACCGCACTTTCCATCAAACTGGCACCGGTTCTTTCGGAACATAATGACAATATCTCCCTGAATGGAAAACTATTCAAACGGGTGAACGATGTCTACCAAAAGAAAGATTCATTAAACCTGACATCGGAACAAGAACGTCTGCTGGACAAGACTTATAAAAGATTTATCCGCTCCGGAGCAAATCTTGGCGAAAAGGATCAAACCCGCCTCCGCGAAATCAACAAGGAGCTTTCTACACTTGGCATCACTTTCAGCAACAATGTGTTGAATGAGAATAATGCCTTCCAACTTTTCGTTGACAAGGAAGAAGATCTGGCAGGATTGCCTGAATGGTTCCGCCAAAGTGCAACCGAAGAAGCGAAAGCAGCCGGACAACCGGGAAAATGGTTGTTCACCCTGCACAACGCCAGCCGTCTGCCTTTCCTGCAATATTCTGAAAATCGCCCGCTTCGGGAGCAAATATACAAAGCTTATATCAACCGCGGCAACAACAACGACGGAAACGACAACAAGGAAAACATCCGCAAGATCGTTTCTCTCCGCCTGGAAAAAGCGAACTTATTAGGTTTCGACAGTTATGCAAACTTTGTCCTGGATGAAACCATGGCAAAGAACGCCAACAACGTAATGAGCCTTTTGAACAATCTATGGAGCTATGCACTCCCCAAAGCGAAAGCAGAAGCTGGCGAACTCCAGAAGTTAATGGACAAGGAAGGAAAAGGAGAAAAGCTGGAAGCATGGGACTGGTGGTATTACACCGAAAAACTACGGAAAGAGAAATACAATCTGTCTGAAGAGGATACCAAACCTTACTTCAAACTGGAAAATGTACGCGATGGTGCTTTCGCCGTAGCCAACAAATTATATGGCATCACCCTAAGCAAACTGGAAGGCATACCAACTTATCACCCCGATGTAGAAGTCTTTGAAGTGAAAGATGCAGACGGTTCCCAGCTCGGTATCTTCTATGTAGACTATTTCCCGCGTCCCGGAAAAAGCGGCGGTGCATGGATGAGCAACTATCGTGAGCAACACGGAACAACCCGTCCGTTGGTATGCAACGTTTGCAGCTTTACCAAGCCGGTAGGCGACACCCCTTCTTTATTGACCATGGATGAAGTGGAAACCCTGTTTCACGAATTTGGTCACGCTCTGCACGGACTGCTGACAAAATGCGAATACAAAGGAACATCGGGAACCAACGTGGTACGCGATTTTGTAGAACTTCCTTCTCAAATCAACGAACACTGGGCGACTGAACCCGAAGTGCTGAAAATGTATGCCAAACATTATCAGACAGGAGAAGTGATACCCGACGAAATCATCGAAAAGATACTGCAACAGAAAACTTTCAACCAGGGCTTCATGACCACTGAATTACTGGCTGCCGCCATCCTCGACATGAACCTGCACACGATGACAGATGTAAAGAATCTGGATATGCTTGCATTCGAAAAAGAAGCGATGGACAAGCTTAATTTGATTCCCGAAATAGCACCGCGTTATCGCGTGACTTACTTCAATCATATCATTGGCGGATACGCAGCCGGATACTATAGTTACCTATGGGCCAACGTATTGGACAATGATGCTTTCGAAGCTTTCAAAGAACATGGTATTTTTGATAAAAACACCGCCGACCTGTTCCGCCATAACGTATTGGAGAAGGGAGACAGCGAAGACCCGATGGTGCTTTATAAGAATTTCCGTGGAGCGGAACCAAGCCTGGAACCACTACTGAAAAACAGAGGAATGAAATAATTCAGCAAAAAAGCCCTTAAACATCAAATATTTGAGGGCTTATTACACATGAATGTGAAAAAAAAACTATATTTGCAGCCTTGTATGCGGCAAAAAGAACTTGTGTACGACAGAATTTAACTGAAAATTAAATTAAAAAAGTAATCATCATAAATTAAAAGTAAAATGCAAAACAAAGGATTTGTAAAGGTTTTTGCGGTATTACTCACACTGGTATGTGTGTTCTATCTCTCCTTCTCCTTCGTAACACGCCATTATACCAACAAGGCGAAAGAAATTGCGAACGGCGACCCGAAAGTGGAACAAGACTACCTCGACTCTCTCTCCAATGAGAAAGTGTGGTTGGGTAACTGGACGCTGAAACAATGTCGTGAGATGGAGATTAGTTTAGGTTTGGACCTAAAGGGTGGTATGAACGTTATCCTTGAAGTTTCTGTACCTGATGTTATCAAAGCACTGGCTGACAACAAGCCGGATGAAGCTTTCAACAATGCATTGGCAGAAGCTGCAAAACAGGCTATCAACAGCCAGGACGATATCATCACCCTGTTTGTTAGAGAATACCACAAAGCTGCTCCTAACGCAAAACTTTCCGAACTCTTCGCAACACAACAGTTGAAAGACAAAGTTAACCAGAAATCATCGGATGCAGAAGTTGAAAAAGTATTGAGAACAGAAGTTAAGGCTGCTGTTGAAAACTCATATAACGTACTTCGTACCCGTATCGACCGTTTCGGTGTTGTTCAGCCGAATATCCAGAGTCTGGAAGACAAAATGGGTCGTATCATGGTGGAATTGCCGGGTATCAAAGAGCCGGAACGTGTGAGAAAACTTCTCCAAGGTTCTGCTAACCTGGAATTCTGGGAAACTTATACAGCTAAAGAAGTTCTTCCTGCCATGCAATCTGCAGATGCTAAATTACGCGCTGTGCTGGCACAAGAGACAGATGTAGACTCCGTCGCTGTAGATTCTACCAAAGAAGCTCAACTTGCAGAGGCTACTCCTGCTAAGAAAAACATTAGCGCTGCCGACAGTCTTGCTGCTGCCTTGAAAGGAGACGCTACTGCTGCTGAAGATAAGTCTACAGCCAACCTGGCAGAAATTAAAAAGCAATACCCTCTGTTGGCTATCCTGCAGTTGAACTCTAGCGGTCAAGGTCCTGTGGTCGGTTACGCTAACTACAAAGACACTGCTGATATCAACAAATATCTGGCTATGCCGGAAGTTAAAGCAGAACTCCCGAAAGACCTTCGTTTGAAATGGGGTGTTTCTCCTTCTGAATTTGACAAGAAAGGACAGACTTTCGAATTATATGCTATCAAGTCTACCGAACGTAACGGTAAAGCTCCGTTGGAAGGTGATGTAGTAACAGACGCGAAAGATGAATTCGACCAATACAGCAAACCGGCTGTCAGCATGACTATGAACTCTGACGGTGCACGTCGTTGGGCACAGTTGACTAAACAGAACATCGGTCGCTCTATCGCTATCGTTCTTGATAACTATGTATATTCTGCACCAAACGTAAACTCTGAAATCACAGGTGGACGTTCACAGATTACAGGTCATTTCACTCCTGAACAGGCAAAGGACTTAGCAAACGTATTGAAATCAGGTAAGATGCCGGCTCCGGCTCACATCGTACAGGAAGATATCGTTGGTCCGTCATTGGGTCAGGAATCTATCAATGCAGGTGTATTCTCATTCGTTGTGGCCCTGGTTCTGTTGATGATCTATATGTGTATGATGTACGGCTTCATACCGGGTATGATTGCCAATGGTGCATTGTTCCTGAACTTCTTCTTCGTATTAGGTGTCCTCTCCTCCTTCCAGGCTGCATTGACAATGTCCGGTATTGCCGGTATGGTGTTGTCACTAGGTATGGCAGTGGATGCAAACGTACTTATCTACGAGCGCACCAAAGAAGAACTTCGTGCCGGTAAAGGTGTGAAGAAAGCACTTGCTGACGGTTATTCCAACGCATTCTCCGCTATCTTCGACTCGAACTTGACATCCATCATCACAGGTATCATTCTGTTTAACTTCGGTACCGGTCCGATCCGTGGTTTTGCTACGACATTGATTATCGGTATTCTAGTATCCTTCTTCACCGCTGTGTTCATGACCCGTATAGTTTACGAACACTTCATGAACAAGGACAAACTGTTGAACCTTACATTCACAACCCCTGTTTCAAGAAACTTGATGACCAACACACGTTTTGATTTTATGGGAACAAACAAAAAATCCCTTATCATCACTGTAGCCATCATCCTCGTTTGTATCGGTTCATTTGCCATGCGCGGTTTAAGCCAGAGTATCGACTTCACCGGTGGACGTAACTTCAAAGTACAATTCGAGAATCCGGTAGAACCCGAACAGATTCGTGAATTGATCTCCAGTAAGTTCGGTGATGCGAACGTAAGCGTTATCGCTATCGGTACAGATAAGAAAACTGTACGTATCAGCACCAACTACCGTATTGAAGATGCAGGAAACGATGTTGACTCTCAAATCGAAGCATATTTATATGAGACTTTGAAACCTGTGCTGACTCAAAACATCACTCTAGCTACCTTTATCGACCGTGATAATCACACTGGTGGTAGTATTGTAAGTTCTCAAAAAGTGGGTCCAAGTATCGCAGACGATATCAAGACAGGTGCTATTTATTCTGTAGTATTGGCATTGATTGCTATCGGTCTGTATATCTTAATCCGTTTCCGCAACATCGCATATAGTATTGGCTCTATCGTAGCTCTATCGTGCGATACCATCATGATTATCGGTGCTTACTCATTGTTATGGGGCATCGTTCCATTCTCACTGGAAATCGATCAAACATTCATTGGGGCTATCCTGACAGCTATCGGTTACTCTATCAATGACAAGGTGGTAATCTTCGACCGTG
>ERZ791680.141-NODE-141-length-86923-cov-11.277594_pt1 | contig 86923 bp, 84 predicted proteins | sample MGYA00510051_ERZ791680 | MGnify/ENA primary metagenome ERZ791680 (study PRJEB30046, sample SAMN00715238) | human gut metagenome | study: EMG produced TPA metagenomics assembly of the A metagenome-wide association study of gut microbiota in type 2...
AAAAAGTAAAGCTTACTTTTTAAAAAGTAAACCTTACTTTTTTGAAAGTAAGCCATCTTTTCTAAAAAGTACCGGAACGAAAAACGGATATTTTTGTTATATTTACTTATAAATTAAGAATTATTAATAAATAAATCATTGTCTACTTGATGAAGGATAATCCTTCACCTATAACAAATTGATAATAAAGAACATACAACAGGATTTGAAGAAGTGAAGATTTTTGTTAAGGTTTCATTCCGGGAGTAGGTATCCAGCTGCCGGATGCCAAACAGACTGCATCGGATTTCAGATATTTTTTCTCCCTTCAAAAAACCACCCTCAGAAAAAACATAGGGACCACAAAAAGACTAAAACCCGAAATGAAACAACAATCATCACTCTTTAAACATAAACCCAAGGAAATATCGCCAGTCACAAACTCTACAAACCCAACCACGTCTCGAACACCTACAAGAAATAGTAACCTCAACCGACCTGAAGATCTCAAGACGGACATTAAATATTTCATATCCTGCGCTTAGTCACAAAACATCAGTCTCTGACCAGATAAGACCATGGAGCAACCCTTATCTGTATCATTCCCACTTGTTTTTTTAAAACAAACATTATAACTTTGTATAAATAATCAGATTACAGAATAAATGAACGATTACATTCAAATAAAGGGAGCCAGGGTCAACAACCTAAAAAACATTTCACTTGATATTCCCCGACATAAACTTATCGTCATCACAGGACTGTCAGGATCCGGAAAATCATCCCTTGCATTCGATACGCTCTACGCAGAAGGTCAAAGGAGGTATGTGGAAAGTCTTTCAGCTTATGCCAGACAGTTCCTTGGAAGAATGAAAAAACCTGAATGTGATTTTATAAAAGGAATCCCACCGGCCATTGCAATTGAACAAAAGGTAATAAGCAGTAATCCACGTTCTACGGTAGGAACTTCAACCGAAATATATGAATATTTACGGCTTTTATATGCCCGTATAGGCCATACCATTTCACCGATAAGCGGACAAGAAGTCAAAAAACATACCACTGAGGATATCGTACAGTGCATGCTTTCTTACTCAAAGGGCACACGCTTTACGGTTCTGACTCCACTTATCCTAAGAGAGGACAAATCATTGCTGGAAATCCTTGACAGCAATTTCAAACAAGGATTTACACGTCTGGAAGTAAATGGCGAAATCATCAGAATAGAAGATGCCATGCAAGAATTAGGGGCTGACATACATGCTCTGGACGGCAAAACGATCTATCTGCTTATAGACAGAATGAGCTGCGATGATGCCAAAGACAGCATAGCCCGCCTTGTCGACTCTGCGGAAACGGCCTTTTACGAAGGTAATGGAGAATGTATGCTGCGTTTTTATCCGTCGGGCATCCTTCATCCTTTCTCCATGAAGTTCGAAGCAGACGGCATGACATTCGAAGAGCCTACCGACAATCTGTTTTCTTTCAATTCTCCACTTGGAGCCTGCCCCATGTGCGAAGGTTTCGGAAAAGTAATCGGCATTGACGAAAAACTGGTCATTCCCAATTCTTCACTCAGTGTTTATGAAGGAGCGGTTGTCTGCTGGCGAGGAGAAAAAATGGGTGAATGGAAGAATGAATTCTGCAGAATGGCCTCAGCCACGGGGTTTCCTATTTTTGAGCCCTATTTCCAATTAACAAAAGCTCAAAAGGATTTATTGTGGCATGGACGTCCTGATGCCGCAAACCCCAGGGATGAAATCTGCATAGACTCATTCTTCAAAATGTTGGAAGAGAACCAATACAAGATACAATACAGAGTCATGCTGGCCAGATATCGCGGTAAGACGACATGTCCCAAATGCCAGGGTACCCGTCTGAGACCTGAAGCCAACTATGTCAAAATAGGCGGACGAGCCATCTCCGACCTGGTGGAAATGCCGGTATATGAATTGAAAAAGTTCTTCGATCAACTGACCCTGACCGAGCATGAAGCTCAAATTGGCAAACGTCTGCTCACAGAAATAAAGAACCGCCTGACCTTCCTCATTGATGTAGGTTTGGGATATCTTACGCTTAACCGCCAAAGCAATACGCTTTCAGGTGGTGAAAGCCAACGTATCAATCTTGCTACATCCTTAGGAAGCAGCCTGGTAGGTTCACTATATATTTTGGATGAACCCAGCATAGGGCTGCACAGTCGTGACACGGGACGCCTGATACACGTCCTGCGCCAACTGCAACAATTAGGTAACACGGTCATTGTAGTAGAACACGACGAGGATATCATCCGGGCTGCTGATTACATTATTGATATAGGTCCTCAGGCCGGACGTTTGGGTGGTGAAGTCGTATTTCAGGGAGATTTGCCGAAAATGCTTGCCGAAAAGCCACAGACCACTAAAAGCTACACGGTGAAATATCTGACAGGGCAAGAAAATATCCCCTTACCTGCGCATCGCCGTATTTGGAACAATTACATTGAAGTGAAAGGCGCACGCGCCAACAACCTTCATGGCATAGACGTAAAATTCCCGTTGAATGCCATGACTGTAGTGACAGGAGTAAGCGGCTCAGGTAAATCAACACTGGTACGCGATATATTTTATCGCGCCATGAAACGTCAGTTTGATGAAGTGACCGACCGTCCGGGAGAATTTCTCTGTCTGGAAGGAGATATCAACATGGTCAAGAATATAGAATTCATTGACCAGAATCCGATAGGTAAATCATCAAGAAGCAATCCCGTCACCTACGTGAAAGCTTATGATGAAATCCGAAAACTATTTGCGGCACAACCATTGGCGCAACAAATGGGATTCACCGCCGGATTCTTTTCATTCAACGCGGAGGGAGGCCGATGTGAAGAATGTAAAGGCGAAGGTACCGTAACAGTTGAAATGCAATTCATGGCCGATCTTGTTCTGGAATGCGAGTCATGCCATGGCAAACGCTTCAAAAACGACATTCTGGAAGTTCGTTTTGAGGGACAAAACATATATGATGTCCTTAATATGACTGTCAATCAGGCACTAGAGTTCTTCAGCGAGCATAAACAAACTAAAATTGCCAAAAAGCTCCAATCGTTGCAGGACGTAGGACTTGGTTACATCAAACTCGGACAGTCTTCCAGTACGCTGTCAGGAGGAGAAAACCAACGTGTCAAACTGGCTTATTATTTAGGACAGGAAAAGGTTGATCCCACCATCTTCATTTTTGACGAACCAACCACCGGATTGCATTTCCATGATATCAAACGACTGCTTTCCGCATTCAATGCCTTAATCGAAAGAGGACATACTCTCATCATTATTGAACATAATATGGATGTGATCAAATGCGCAGACCATATTATTGACCTTGGTCCTGAAGGTGGAGATAAAGGAGGAAGACTGGTAGTATGCGGAACACCGGAAGAAGTAGCACAATTCGAAAAAAGCTTCACCGGACAATATTTAAAAGAAAAGCTGGAATAGAAATTCCATAAAAACCGTTATAACAGACGATATAGAACAGAATTATGATCTATATCGTCTGTTGATATATCGTTTACTGTTTATCTTGTTCCTTAATAACTTCATGGCATAGTTTGGCATGAATAAAAATGTAAAATAACAATAGGACTTCATTACCGAGAATCCCAATATTTTCTGGTATACTTTTACATTATACTGCACCAATGACAATTTGTTCTTTGAAATGGAGTGCGGTCTCAAACGATAAAACGCCAAAGGTTTCTGAATGCCATACGCAACCTTACATTTTTGCAAAATCATGAGAAACAGTCCCCAATCCTGTCTCTTACGCAATGTAGGCATATAAAATTTTCCAAACCTTTGAGTATCGTATACAGCTGTCAGGCATCCCACCTTATTATCATGCATCAACATACGTAAGGTCAGACGTACAGGAGCTATCACAATCCCCTTTTCCACTCCTTCCTGATCGCACAATATATAAGAGGAAAAAGACATGCAGCAATTTTTTTTTTGCATGTATTCTATCTGACGTTCCAATTTGGTAGGCAGCCAGCGATCATCACTGTCACAAAAAGCAATATATCTCCCCTTAGCCCTAGAAATAGAATTATTCCTAGCAGCCCCAGCTCCCATATTCTGTGTCAAACGAAAAACCTGTACTCTATGATCATTCTGACTATAGAAATCCAATATCTCCAATGTTTTCTCATCAGTAGAACAATCATCCGTAATTAACAGTTCCAGATTAGTATAGGTCTGATTCAATACGCTCTCAATGCTTTGCGCCAAAAAACGGCTTTCATTAAAAGTCGGCATGATAACAGAAACCAAATCTTCTTTCATATTTTCATATTTTGATGTAAAGGTAACAAAAATATCACAAACACAAAGTATCAATAAACGAATAATACAGGTTTATCAAAAATTGCAATCGACTATCTGTTATTGAATTTACTTAATGATGCCCAATGAATTTTAATCATATAGTATAATTTCATAAGAAAAAAAGTTAAGACATTCATTTTAACAAGATTTCTGCTTACCTTATGTTGTACTAAGGTCTTACGGAATAGTTTGCGGACAGAAAGTATTTGTCTGAATATACTGGGCACTTCATTAGCACCTATTGTATTATGACAGTGTTGCCTGTATAGAATTGTGGATGAATCAACTTTTTCAATAATTCCACCATGCCATAATACTGCTGCCGCAATCCAGGAATCATGCATACGTGCTTCTGCCGGAAAAGGCATGGCCACCTGCTTGGCTTTTTGATTTATCATCATTGTACAGCCAGTCACATTATTATATACCAAATGGAAATACTTATCGTTAAATTGCTCATCCGTGAAATGACAACTACGCCAATAAGATTCAGACAATACCTTCAGGTTTGAATCTACAACCTTTAAATCAGTATGAATAACTACCGGCAGATTATCATTGGCTACAGCCTGCATTCTATCCAGAGTCAAAGCAACCTTATCAGGACACCACACATCATCATGATCGCAAAACATGTAATAATCAGCGTCAACATGTTCCAATAACCAAAAGAAACCATTCATGGCCCCTCTCTTTGTATCATCATTCAATAGCACAATCCGTGGATCAGACTTCATATATTCTTGAATAATCTCCAATGTATTATCAGACGACTTATCATCTCGTATATATAAAGTCCATTCACCATAACTCTGCCGTATAACAGAGTCCATAAGTTCTCTCAAATACAAAGAACTGTTATATGTTGTCAATAAGATTGCTAACCTAACCATTAATTACATTTTACTATAAAACGTATGAATTATATATTCTATCGCTTCCTTGTTGTACCGGTAATACATTCGTCTTGCCAGACATCCTGTTGATATATGCTCTATATCACGAATTTCTATAGTCGGTTCATATATCACTTTCAAGCCATGCTGCCTGCATTTTTCTGCCAAATAGATCTCTTCTCCAAAAAGGAAAACAGGATAATCCGGCAGACCACACCTGCTTATATAGGAACGCGTCAATATAATAAAAGAACCATGACCTGCATAAATTTTCCGACCATCATATACCGTTTCCTTTCGCTGGACTTTTTTCCGTTTATAAAAAGTCCGTGTATATAATTTATGCAACACGGGAAAGGTATACATTAATCTTAATATTCTTAATCTGTCTAGTGAATATCGCTTTATAATTTTGGGATTTTTATCTCTCTCCTCTATTTCAGAATAAATTTTAGGTGCCAACCATCCTACACTTTCATCCGACTTAACAGACAATAATTTTTCAAATGCATCAACCGACACAATCAGATCTACATTACTAATAACGACAAAGTCATAAGGTGTAACATCTGTCTGTTTCAACATCTTTTGTATAGCTCCGAAATATCCCCAATTATGCTTTAACTGAAAGACTTTCAGATGACAAGCCGAACAGGAATCAGAAACAGGCTGAATCTGACTATCTGTATTGTCCGCTACATAAACATCAACCGTAAGGAATGAACTGACACGCAAAGCTGCTTCCTCAACCGATTGAAGAAACCGATACAGTTCATTATAAGAATGATAAGTAACACAATATATTGCCAATCTCTTCATATTATCAATCCAACTAAAACTAAACGCCTTTCAAAGACATCACACAAATACTACGCTTACCTGTAAACACTGAATCAAAACAGACAAAAGTGCCGGAAGGTGAAACTCTTGGATGCAAGTCACAAGCAATATGCTTATGAAAATCCTTTGTCTGAAATTTTTTAGGAGAATATAAATAAGCTATCTTTCTATATGTTTCCTTCGATTCGTCAATCATATATAATGAAGCCATACGGTATTTATCAGGATAAGTATCAGTCACAAAACTGTTATTTCCCACCATACTCTGATGACCGTCTGAATTTAACTTATTCAATAATATAGGACGATAAGTTCCGGAAACAATATCAAACAACACATGAGCATCTCCCTCCTTCACACTACAATATGCCACTATTTGGTCTTTATCGTTCCATACATAATGGGAAACCATTCCTGTCGTCGGCAAAACGTAATCCTTCTTCAATTCACGGTCGTAAACAACCAGTTCCGTATGGCGCTTTCTACTGTCATGTCCAATCCACCTGTGAAGGAACGATATGTAACGGCCCGTTTTTGAAAATTCAGAATGAGTCACATAATGCCTGTATTGCATATTGCCTGTCTGTCCTACTCTAGAAGCCAGATCCTTCAAGGTATATAATAATTCCCGATGTCCATCTTCCAGACTAACCAAAAAAAGTCCGGTTTCAGCCGGAGCCGGATCATTCAAGTACGCCTCATCATGACAATATTCATAACCATAACCCGGCATCAATTCATTAAGACGTTCATAACTGAAAGATGTAGCCCATTTTCCATCTTCAGAAACCGTATCTATGGCATAAGGAATCTCACGTACTGTTTCTCCTGTCATGGAAACAATATTAGAAACCAAATTACCGTTTTCCAACGTATTAAATATAATATGATTCTGGTCTACATATTGCAAACGACAACCCTTATGGTAGTTCCAGGCATAAGATTTTCCTAATAGATGGTAGGTTTGTAACTTTCCATCTTCAGACAAATCAAAATATCCCACTTCCAACGGTTCGTTCTGTTCTGGCATTCTGAGTGGAATCAGAGTATGATTAGCCAATAATTTGCTGCCGTCTGCAGAAAACGGCGTTTTATCATGAAAACCATAGAAATAATCTTCCAGATAAGATATCTCCGACTCTGAATAATTCTTCGGAGTCGGCATCATGTCATAAAAAGACTGATAAATATTTCTCAAGGCAAACTTCACCATCGGTGAAGATTTTACGCAATCATATATGAATTTCTCAATACGGTTCATTCCTGCTATCTGTTTTTATGATTGATCATTGAAATTAAGTTTGATACGATTCCCAACTTTAACAGTTTTTCTTCCAATATATAAGCATAAACTAGATAAAAGCATGCTCCCATAAGAAGTCGCCACCACAAATTATCTATGACATATATAATAATAAGACCTAGAATAAGATAAGGTAAAGAAAAGAATAGATTCTTTAAAAACAACTTGACTGGAAACGTCACAGAAAGATAACGATACACCCAAAATGCTGAAACCAACAAAACCGAACATTCAGCCATGACCCAAGCTATAGCAGAACCGACACTAGCCAACTGACCAACAATCAGCAAATTGATAATGACACACACTGAAGCTCCCGTCACAGCACAAGACAGCACGGCTTTGTCCTTACGTAAAGGAATCAATAACTGCATTATAAAAATCTGTTCTGTACCTATTATCAGTACCAGAAACATCACTATACGCATTGGCAAAACAGCTCCCTCGAAAGCTTTTCCTGCTATCAGATAAATCACATCAGAAGAAAAAATCTCCATGTAGTAGATAACAGGCAAGGCAAAAAGAAACAAAAGCTGAAATGTCTTTAAAGTCATTCTGCGAATTTCATTCTGATCATTATTTTTCACCAAGGTACTCATATGTGGAATCATCACTCCCGTCAGTGTTGAAAATAAAGCAATGAGCACAAAATATAATCTTGTTGCCGTAGTATAATATCCTGCTTCCTGATCACCACATACAAACCCCAAATACGTCACATTCAATTGGGTATAGACAGCAGACAGCATAGCAAACAGCCCCAAAAGCACAAAGGGTCTTACATAGCGAGCCGGTCGTGCCTGCTTCAGGGAAAAACGAACATAACGTTTTCTGTAGTTCCAATTACAGATGGCATTCCCCACTGTCAGACTCACCCAAAAGAAATAATAAAGCAAATCATCCGAACTGGTTCTGACAAAACAAAAAACCAGCAGTATAAACAACATTCGCATGATCACTGAGCGAATCGTTATATACCTGAAATTTTCCATTCCTTTAAAGAACCATTCTATCCAAAACAAATTGAAGACCAGTTTTATCAGACCTATTAAAAACAGTTCTTTACGGTCTACAAATTGCGGAACAGTAAACAGCATTAGCACCAATATGGCTAATACGATTAAGGTAGAAATAAGATTAAGTGAAAAAAGATCCACAAACGTCTGCCTCAACGTATCCGAGTCGTCTTTTGTCTTGGCGATCTCACGTATCCCCAACGTAGACAATCCCATCATTGAAAAAAGAATAGAATAGTTAATCACGCTTTCCACTACATCTATCCCTCCAATACCCTTGGGCCCCAATACACGCGATATATATGGAAAAACGACCAAAGGCACCAGATAAGTGCTAAAGGTCAGTATCGTGCTATAAACCAAATTCTTCTTTAATCCCATAAGTTCATAATATACATTAATTGCCGAAAATAGAAGTTTTGGCTCTTTCGTTTAACAAAAGTTGCTCACGCGTCTTATCTGACTGCGGATCAAATATGGTATGATATGGCAAATATCTGTTATAGACGTGTGCTCCTTTCAAATCCTCTGACTTATTTTTCAAATAAAAATAGGTTAGATTAAACATATAAATACATAATGCAGAAGACACCAAAATCGTTGCGAGATGATGTGAACGTATTTCCCAATAATTTAAATAAAACGTGTTCACTATATAAACGATTCCAAACGGAAGGAGATAATTTGAAAATCGGGGAAAGGCCGGAATAAACATACCAAAGGTCTGTATGGCAACAACAACCATCATAAAGGCTCCCATTAGATTGTCATTCTCAAAATGATACCAGTTACGTACAAACATCAATATCACAAAAGGCACACATATAAGGAACTGTACCATAGCTCCAATCATATTTGGAGCCTCCAGATCCATATATGCCTTGATAGATGCAGCCAACTGTCCCTCAAACGCCAAAGACAACACAATGGTAATAATGTCGACCACCTTGAGCAAGACCACAATCGCCACTATGACAAAAAGTGAAAACCAAAAAGAATCTTTCTTAAACAAAAGCATCAAGGGTAGTAAAAACATCAATGCTGCTGACATGTGAATAGACAGAGCCAGAAAACAAAACAGATAATATCTTATAAACTTTTTTTCTTGCAAGTAAGGAAAAGCCCATAACATAATCGACACACAGAGGACTTCACGTAAGACCTCCATATTAAAATAGAAATAATAACCTATGTAATAGATTAATATTGCAGAAAAATAAAAGTCAGTATAGCGCTTAAAAAATTTTAAAAATACGGTATTTACTATAATTGCATGAACAAGCTGAAACAAGGCAAAACTATCACCAAAAGTCTTAAACACAGAATTATAAACATACCACATCGGATTATATACCGCCGATTCGTAGTCAAATGTCGTCAATTCGCCAATTGTCGGATAATCCTCAAACAAATCCATATAGATCAACGTATCGCCACCTACCCTATAACGAAATGCAGCGATAGCAACAAGTATGATATACTCTAAAACAAGCCAAAGTTTCCTGTTCCCTTCAATCTTCATCAGATCAAAGCGAAATACGGGAATGACTAGTATCAGAAGAGCTATAAAATAGATCATACTATTACAAACTAAACGGAACGTATTTTATTTTTCCACTCCGTTAACTTTGTTCTGACCAAAATCCAACATGACGTACCAAGAAAAGCCAAAAAGGTCCATAAAATAACAACAACCATCTTAGACATGCTTGATGCCAAAAGTGGCACACTGGATGGCTGTACGACTGTAAAAGAAGGTGTACGTTCCAGTACCTTTGCTTTGGCTACGTTATATTGCTGAACCATCTGTGAATATGTCGTATATGCAAGTGACATTTCATTCTCCAAATCATCCATAACAGTTTTGTAAGAAGCCAACACTACCCCTTGATGAGAATCTGCATAAGAAGCATAAGCACGCTGGCTTTTTTTATAATCTTCCTTAGCTTCATTCATCAGGTTCTCATAATACATCATGTCATGACGTGCCTTTCGCGTACGATATTCCGTTATACTTTCTTGCAAACGTACTCTTACGGAATCAGCCAAAGTAGCAGAAACCAATGGATCCTGAGTTGAAACGGAAATAGTAATAACCTGATCTTTTTTATTCACAGTTGCAGAAACAACCTGCTTTCTGACCAGTTCTACAATCTTATCCTGATCTTTTGAAAGATAAAACGGATCTATAACATCAGAGGCTTTCTTAAATTTATCACCACCTCCCAACATATCTACCACAGCAATCACACTACGCCTAAAGAATATACCGGGATACTGCCACCACGAAAAGCGTCTGTGGGTTTTAAGATAATCATATAAATTCGTAGAAACATCTCCGTCTATGGTCTTCACCGGTATACTGAATAATCCAACTATAAACGTGTTGGATTCTATCATCTGCGGATATAATTCCGGATATAGGGCATCCGTTGAATTCGCTCCAATGTTAACACCCGCCAAAGAAGCCAGACTGCTAAGATTTCCTCCAATTGCCCCATCCGCTAATTCTGGTGCCAAAACGATTTCAGCTGTATACGTTTTCACCATTCCTAAAGCGACCAAAACACCAAATGCCATACCAATCAAACTGTTCCGAATAAGCATTTTCTTTGATTTTAGCAATTTGGCCATAATCACGAAAAGCTCATCCGGCTGCATAATCGGTTTATCCTTGTTTTCTTCCATTTTGTCGTTACTATTTAAACAGATTTGTAAGTGTTGCTATCATTGTTGCAATAGAAGCCATTGAAGTTCCTATTGACAACACTTCTGGTGTCGTCATTCTGGCCTTATTTTCCTTGGTCGGTACAACAATCTCACAACCTGGCTCTATATCCTTACTTGAAGAATGATTAAGTTGCTTGACTGAACCATTCATATAAATAGCATACACTCTTGACTTTCTTGCACGGTTTCCGTATCCTCCGGCATGTTTGATATAATACTTGAGGGATTTGCCTTTTTTATAGTTCACAGAAATCGGATACATGACCTCACCACTGATCTTAACTGTGCTGGAATATTTAGGAATGGACAACATATCACCTTCACGCAGCACAATATCTTCCGTACCTCCGGGTTCTCTCATGGCCTCTTCCAAATTAACGGCCACATGGTAAGTTTCACCCAAATCCAACTTAAGATTCATCAAAGAATCCGCATGTGCCATATCAATGGTCTTGTCTGAAGAACGCATACTCTCTTCATACATCTGGATCTGAGAAGAACGCAACGTAATTTCTCGCTGGTTCAATTCTTCTTCAGTCATTTTACGAACCAGACGTGCACCCTTTGCATAAGCATAAGAAGAAAGTCCTCCTGCAGCCTTTACCAGATCACTCAACCGGAATGTTTCATTAGACATGGCATATTCACCTTCAAAGTTAACCGCCCCTTCTATTGATACGTTCTTCTGTTCTGAATAAACAGGACTTCTTCTGACATTGACTTCATCAAAAGGCATCAATACGAAGCCTGGAGTTCCATCTACAACAAATCCATCCTTCAGTCCGAATGTATAGGTTTGAGCAATATCGTCCTGATGTGTCACGGCATTAGGATCCTTAATTCTTCGATATACATTAACCTTTACCATTGAGGCCGCATCTGTCAATCCTCCAGCCTGTATAACCAGATCTTCCAATGTCGTATTTTCTGCATATCTATATATACCGGGGAAATTCACTTCACCGGAAATCTTCAACGTCAGATCAGGCTGCATATCTCTTTTACTAGGAATATACAGCACATCGTTCTTTCTTAATGGAATATCAGGTACTGATCCACTCAACAAACCTGAAACATCTACGGAAAGGACTTCTAATGACAAATCTTCTTTCTCCCGATGCATGACTGCACGTGACGTAAAAGCATCCTCAGTAATTCCACCAGAAATGTTAATCAACTCACGAACTGTCTTCACGTTTCCATCCATCTGATACATTCCGGGATGAAATACAGCTCCCTTTATTTCTACCATATTAGAAAAACGGGGAATCACTGAATCCACAAATAAAGAATCTCCATCATGCAACAAGAAACCATTACGGTCAAACTCACTGATATTATGAATTGAATATTCACGACCGCTTTTTCGGATCAAACGCACATTTTCGCGATAAGCATCCCCAGTAAATCCACCGGCATAATTCAATATTGTAGCCACACTTTCGTCCTTTTTCATTTCATAGAACATCGGACGTTTTACCTTTCCCCGTATATTTACAAGACAGTCATAGGTACCCACGACAATAATATCATTATCAGCCAAACGGATGTTACCTGACAACTTTCCATTTAGAATATAATCGTAAACGTCAACTTCGGTAATTTCCTTTCCGTTTCGATAAACCTTAATACTTCTCAAGGTACCGATATCACTGATTCCACCTGCAGCATACAATGCATTGAATACCGTTGAAAGAGCATTCAGGGTATAGGTTCCGGGAACAGCCACTTCACCCATAACCTGAACCTGAATGGAACGCATATCACCAACCGTCAGATTGATTTCGGAAGCCGCAAAGAACTTTCCGAGTTTTTGTTTGACATAAGCGTTAGCTTCACTGACTGTCATACCGGCTAAATTCAACGGACCGATTCCATCTACCGTAATAGTCCCATCAGGCGAAAGAGTATCACTGATTGTTTGCTGAGTAGCACCCCAAACATCAATAATTATCACATCACCTGCCCCAAGTCTGTAATTACTGGGAGTAGGAATATTCATGCTGGTTTCGAAAGAAATCATTTCATTATTAAAAATATTCCTTCCAAACACCTCGTTGTCTGTCTTCTTAAAATAATTCTGATAGTAAATCAAAGAATCTATATCCAGAAAACCAATTTCATCATTCAATTGGTTCGCTTGCATCTTCTTCGTCGGTTTTTCATTCAATTCAGCCTGCGATTGGATCATGTACCCTTTATCCTGACGCATTTTATCCAATGCCTTTTCTTTATTAGTGCGCATTCTGTTCACGCTGGGCTTCATCGTCGTACTCCCTGTCAGATCTACCGCTCCAGGTTGAGTTTGCTGTGCTTCATACTTTTTTTTAATACGACGTATCTGATCTACCGTAACACCTTTCTGCACTAACTTTAAAACAATACTTTGCTGACTTTCACCTTTTTCCTGCTGTGTCATTATAAACTGAACGACCTGATCATCAGTCATAGACTGACCGAGCACACATTGAACAGTAAAAAACAGACAAAAAACTATCAGTAACTTTTTAAGATTCATATTTTAAAATTTCTTACCACTAAAAACTGAGAAAAATGTTTTAAATATTATTTTCATATCCATAGCCAATGAACGATGGCGCAAATAATGCAAATCCATGTCCAATCTCATCAACATCTTATCCATCGTATCTGTATAGCCATTATATAAAGTAGCATAAGATGTAACCCCAGGACGGCTACAATATAGTAAAACATAATCAGGATTATGTGCAACAATCTGATCTATAAAATATTGCCTTTCAGGCCTATAACCAACAAAAGACATATCACCTTTCAATACATTCCACAACTGAGGCAACTCATCAAGATGATGCTCACGCAAGAAGCGTCCGACTTTTGTCAGACGTTCATCTTTTTTTTCAGCCAATTTAGGAATTCCTCCTTTTTCAGCCTCAACTGTCATTGTTCTGAACTTATATATATAAAAGGGCTTGCCTCCTAATCCTATTCTTTCTTGTCTGAACAAGACTGGCCCCTCACCTTCTATCTTCTGCATAATATAAATGACAACAAACAAAGGAGAAAGCAAAACCAATCCTATTGCAGATCCCAGTATGTCACCAATACGTTTCAATCCTCTTTGAAAACTATTCATTCCGTCTATATCTTCATTTTCGGTAGTAGAAGCTCTCATTATCAACATTTAAATTCTCTTATTTTTAAATACATTTATTAAACGCGTTCTTTTTGGAAATATTGTATAACAATAATACTTTTCCTTAATTTTTTAAAAGTATCCACGCACAACTATTTCTTCATAGGGTCTTATAATCAAAAAACGTTCTTCATATTTTTGCGGGTACAAAGATAGTGAAACTCGCCCGATTTCGGATGGATTTAAGAAGAATAATGTAAACTATTGGGTTTTCAGGGATTTATGTAGCATTATTCTACATTCGTAAAAGTGTGCTTTGAAGCCGTTTTTTGAATAGTTAAGCAGAAAAATTGCTACCTATCCGTTGCCCATTCCTGTTGCATGGAATTGTTTGAAAATCCTTCCTGTTCCGACCGTAAAGAACGCAGTTTCATCATTTTGGCTTAATGAAGGTACTTATTTTTTTTGAAATATGAAAAATATAGGTTCTGTAAGTCAATGATGATAGCTTTGTCGATGTCTGACGATATTTAACATGCCGATGATCAACTCTGTCTCCATTAATTTTGCAAACAATGGAACAGGTTATGAATCAGAAAGATGTGAAGGTTTCGTTCTACCTTAAAAAGAGCGAGGCGGATGCCAGTGGGAACTGCCCAGTGATGGCACGGCTCATTGTCGGCAAACACTCTGAAACGGCTTTCAGTGTAAAGCTGCGTGTGCCACAATCATTATGGTCATCCGGACGGGCGTGTGGAAAGAGTGTTGCGGCCAGGGAAATCAACAGCAAGCTTGATGAAATCCGAGCGACAGCTCTCGGCATTTATGCGGAAATGTCCGCAGTCCGTGAAGATGTGACTGCGGAGGAAGTGAAGCACCAGCTTTTGGGCATGGCTTCAGGTCAGGAAACCTTGTTGAGCTATTACAGATACTTCATGAGGAATTTTGAGAAGCGTGTAGGTGTTAACCGAACAGAAAAAACTTTATATGCTTATCGTAATTCCTACAATCATGTTGCCGTCTTTTTACAAATGCAATATAAGGTAACAGACCTTCCGTTTACCGCTCTGGACCGTTCATTTATCGAGAAATATGTGTTGTATTTACGTACAGAATGCAATCTCTCACAGTCTACTATTGTCAATCATTCCGTCCGGTTGAAGACGGTAGTCGGCGAAGCAATCGCCGACGGTATAATTACGGCAAATCCGTTCATCGGTTATGAGCTGGCCCGTCCAAAGCCAAGACAGAAATATCTCACGTCCGAAGAATTGCATCGTATTATGGTTACGCCTTTGCATAACCGGACTCTTTATCATGTGCGTGATCTGTTCCTCTTTTCATGTTTCACGGGGATTTCATACATAGACATGTGTCTTCTGTCAAATGAACACTTGTCTCTTGCAGAAGACGGTGTATGGTGGATTAAGAGCGCACGTAAAAAAAGCGGAGTGGATTTTGAAATACCGCTGATGGAACTTCCGCTTCGTATCTTAGAGAAATATCGGGATATTGCCCCTGAAGGAAAACTGCTTCCGATGTATTCAAACTGTGTGCTGAATTATCACTTGAAGCATATTGCTGAAATTTGCGGTATAAAGCGTAAGCTGGTCTTTCATGCAGCCCGTCATACCTATGCGACGGAAATCACACTTTCTCATGGAGTTCCACTTGAGACAGTCAGCAAGATGCTGGGACACAGACAAATCAAGACAACCCAAATCTATGCCAAAGTTACTGATGACAAGATTGATACCGATACAAGAAACCTGAACGAGAAGATTGCAGAACGCTTTTCAGTGGTCATTTAATAACCCTATTAAAGAATGAAGATTATGAAAATGAATACGGACAATACGGAAATCAAGCGTCGCAGTACGTTTGCGATACTGTTTTATATAAACCGCACTAAAATCCGCAAGGATAAAACGTGTCAATTGCTGTGCAAGATAAGCATAGATGCTCAATGGGTACAGATAGGTACAAAGGTATCTGTCAACCCGGCCATATGGAACCCTGAAAAAGGACGGGCTGACGGGCGTAGTGGGAATGCTCTTATCGTCAACAGAGCTATAGATGATCTGACTAAAGAAATCAAAGGGCATTATCAACGTATAAAGAGCAATCTTGGATTTATCACGGCCGAGCAAGTGAAGAATGCCGTGATGGGCGTCGGCCAAAAGCCCCTTACACTTCTGGCTCTTTTCAGGGAGCATAATGAGGAGTTCAAAAAACGTGTTGGCATAGACAGGATAAAAGAGACGTATGACTCTTACCTACGCTCATACAAGCATCTTTCGGCTTTCGTCCAGCAGAAGCGTGGCGTTGAAGATGTCATGCTCCGGAATCTTGATCGTGTGTTTTATGATGATTTTGAACTTTTTCTGCGTACAGACCGCAATCTAAGTTCAAAAACCGTGCATGAACATCTTTACAGGTTGAAGAAGATGACCATGCGTGCCGTAAGCCAGGGTACAATCCGACGGGACCCGTACTGCCGTCTGCATCCGGAACTGCCCAAACGGAAAAGCCGCCACATGAAACTGGAGGATTTGAAGACATTGCTTGCAACTCCTGTGGAAAAACCGCAGTTGCAATTTGTCCGTGACATGTTTATCTTCTCCACCTTTACAGGACTGGCTTATGCGGATTTGAAAAGACTGACGGTAAATGACATTACGCAGTCAGGTGACGGCTCCTGGTGGATCCATATCCATCGTCAGAAGACCGGTACGCTTTCTTCTGTCCGTCTACTGGATATTCCGTTGAAGATAATAGAAAAATATCGTGGAGAACGTCAAGGTGATAAAGTTTTCAATTTGTACAAACGTGAGTATACCATTCTGCTCACGAGAGAATTGGGCAAAGTCTATGGCTTTGATCTGACATTCCATCAGGCAAGACATAATTTCGGGACGCATGTCACCCTTTCACTGGGAGTGCCTCTTGAAACTGTCAGTAAGATGATGGGACATTGCCGGTTTGACACAACGCAGATTTATGCTCATGTAACCGATAAGAAAGTGGACGAAGATATGAGACGTCTGAGAAAATCCGGGGTGAACACGAATCTTGACCTTTATGAAGAAGAGACAAACGCCGGAAAACGCAGGCTGAAAAACGTATGGCAGTCTGCAAACAAAGGAGATGTCCTGTAAAGTGATACGGAAGTCCTAAGAACAGAACATTAGGGGCTCCTGTCGCTTATATACTTTAGTATTTTTCAATACTCAACATGTGCGGAAACGAAAAAGACCGTCTCGAAGTGATTGGAGACGGTCTCTTTCGTTTTATCATACCCATCGCTGTTCTTCCCTGCATCTTTTATAAGCGTCATCAAGAACTTTTTGTATGTCCGACTCTTTATAAAGGGCTTTTCCCTGTACAAGGTAATAAGGTATCACGCCGAGGGTACGGTATTCCTGCAGGGTACGCCTGCTGACCTTCAATACTTTCGACAGCTCCTCGTCCGTGAGGAAATAATCACCGTGAAATGCCGGCCTTGGTGCCGTCTGTAGTCCATCAATCATTTGCTCCATCTTTTCCAGACTTTCGAAAATGGCATCAATCCGCGGGTCCTGCTTGTTAATAAGTTCGTAACTCATGGCTTTTTTCTTTGAGGGTGATCACTTGATTCCAACAGCTTCTGCACATCCTCCGGCCTGTAGAAAATTTTGTTCTTGATTCGGGTGTAGGGCAACAGACCCTTTTCACGGTAGACCTGAAGCGTGCGTTTGGATATGCGGAGAGCCTCGCATACGTCCCGGTTGTCCATCCATTTCTTCAGTCCCGCATCTCTTGCTGGGCTGCACAGGAGGGTCACTTTTTTCTCTATTTCACTGAGCCGGACAATCAACTCGTCGAAAATCCGCTTGTCTATACATATAATTTCCATACCGTCATCTGATTAGGGTTGAATACCGAGTTCTTTCTTTATTCTTAGGGGCAGGACTTTCCCTTTCCGGTTAAGAAACTCCTGCACCTCCGAAGCCTTATAGTAGGTCCGCCCGTCAATCATGTAATAGGTAACCAGTTTCTTCTGGCGGTAACGGGCAAGGGTACGCTTTGTAACGCCAAGCAGTTCACACATGTCCTGATTGTCGAGCAGCTTGTCCCCTTCAAGGGCGGCCGTCTGCCGGTTCATGCGGTTCAGCCTGTCATCGATTCTGTCGAACCGTTCCATTATCTTCTGGAGCATCATCTGGAATGTCTCCCTGTCTATCTGTATCATAATGAATTCTGTTTTTAGTGTAATAATTCCGTTATTTACACCGTGTTGCGCAACAGGTTTCATTTGATATAGGCCAAAACGTGGACCAACGGAGCATATTGCTACATAATGATACGGCAAATTGCTGAAAAACAGAGAAATAAAAAATCAGCCGCGAAAAATCGGGGCTGATTGGGGTATTGCAAATGCAAGAGCGTGCAATCTCTTATTGCAATGTTTTGCGATAAGTAAGGCGGCAGATTCCGTTTCTGAATGTTTTTGTCCTGACCAGTTCCCATTTGTCCGTGGAGATATGTTTTGATACGGGAACCGTTTCGGAACTGATTACCGGAAGAAGAAAAATGACCATCTCATCTATCAGGTGGTACAGGGACAGTCCCCGCAGCAGTTCCGCGCTGCTGTCGTCATAGATTTCAGCCAGATATATGTCAGAGGGTGCAGACTGTTCCTTGTCACAGATGAGGTCGACCAGCGGATAGCCCGGATACAGCATGCGGGTGTACCGGTCCCTCCAGCAGGGGAAACCGTCATTGCTGTTTTGTATCCATTGCAGCAGGGAATCGTTCCGTGCGGGGACGGAACCGTTCAATGTCATTGCTATCAGAACCTGTAACTTTGCCATACCTTGATATTCCAAATGAAAAGCGTGAGGCTCACGCTATTTCGGATGGAGGCTCTGACAAAGCCCAATACAGAAATTTGCATGAGCTCACGCTATTAGGCATAGCATAAGCTGCACGCAAAAGCCTCTGTATTTTTGAATTTGTCAGATTCCCATCCGAGACGTCTTGCGACTTATGTATAATATCCGGCGAGGCTGTCAGCCCTGCCGGTATTTTCTTATGTTCCTGCTGGCAGTATGTGTTCCACATTTTGCCAGACTTATGCAAAAGTAGGCATTTTATTCCAGACTGGAAAACATCTCCGGTCTATATTGCCTTTATTTGTCGTTCAGTCCGTATTTCTTCATTTTCCGGTACAGCGTGGACGGATCAATGTGCAGCATCTCCGCCGTCCGTTTCCGGTTGCCCGTGCATATTTTTAAGGCCCTGATGATGGACAGCTTTTCCTGTGTCTCATTTTCCGGAAAAAGGAAGATTCCCTCTTCCTCATCCTCGATTCTTATGTTCAAACAAGCTGACTCGATTATCGGCTGTTTGGACAGCAGGACGGCCCGTTTGACCTTGTTTTGCAATTCTCGCACATTTCCCGGCCAGCCGTATGAGAGCAACAGTTGTTCCGCCTCACGGCTGAATCCGTCGGTCTGCCGTTTGAGTTCCCTGGAGAACTTTTCCCTGAAATGTTCGGCAAGCGGAAGTATGTCCTCCGGGCATTCGTGCAGGGCCGGCAGGACGATTTCAAATTCCCCCAGACGGTGGTAGAGGTCTTCCCGGAAGCGTCTCTCCCTGATGGCCAACTGAAGGTCCTCGTTGGTTGCCGCCACTATCCTTACGTCGGAGTGTTTCTCACGATTGCTGCCTATAGGGATATAAGTGCCTTCCTGCAAGGTACGCAGGAGCATGCTCTGTACCTCCATGGATAATGTTCCCACCTCGTCAAGGAACAGGGTCCCGCCACGGGCCGTTTCAAAAAAGCCTTCACGGTTTGTGTCCGCCCCCGTAAACGTCCCCTTCACATGCCCGAAAAAGAGCGAGGGCGCAAGCTCTTTGGGAATGACCCCGCAGTTTACTGCCAGGAACGGCTTTTCCCTGCGTTCGCTGGAATAATGGATACGTTGCGCAATAGATTCCTTGCCTGCACCGTTCGGGCCAAGAATCAGGACAGAAATGTCGAATGGAGCAACCGTACGCGCCAGATTTTCCACTTCTTTCATATGCCGGCTGTTCCTGGGAAGGATGCCCTTGTCCTTTCCGTATATGACTGAGCGTGGATGCAGGATGTTCTTTATCAGACTTTGCAGCTCATCCATCTGAACAGGCTTGGCCAGATAATCTTTTGCTCCCATCTTGATGGCACGGACGGCATCCTGCACGGAAGCATATCCGGTCATGATGATGAAGGGAACGTCTATCCGTTCTCTCTGCATCCATTCGAGCAGCGATATACCGTCCCCCTGCGGAAGACGGACATCGGAAAGGACAAGATCGAAAGGCTCCTTTTTCAGAAGCCGTCTTGCACCGGGTTCGTCTATCGTCGTCACTGCTTCATAGCCGGATTTCTCGAACCATTTCTTTTGTTGTCCGGCCAGCAGGATGTTGTCTTCAACTATGAGTATTCTGTGTTTCATCCGTATAGTTCTTTAAGTCAAGTCTTCTGATTTCCGAAAGCAGGTTCTTCGCGTCGCCTACCAGCCGGTCTATTCTTCCGATGACGGCCTCTGTATATGTACTGATGGTCAGGTCATCGGAAGTATCGTCATGCAGGATTCTGCTGTATGTCTCCAGTTCGCAGGCCACCCCCAGCTGTTCCCAGGTGGGATACATGCGGTGCAGGGTGTTTTTCATACGCTCCGTGTCCGTTTTCATGCTTTCAAGGGCTTCCTTCAGTTCCGTCCTGTTGTCGAGCGATTCCTTTATGAAAGCATTGAGCATCCATTCCATGTCCCCCGTGTCTGCGGCCAGGGCATTGAAATCCGCCTTCTGCTCCTGCTGCTGTCCCGACCTTTCCATTATGGAGGAAAGAAAAGCCAGCAGTTCATTCATGGAGAACGGTTTCCGTATGCACCCGGAAAAGCCGGCTTCGGTATAGCGGCTCTCGTCCACGTCGTTGCGGGCGGTCATGGCGGCAACCGGGATGGTGCGTGAATTTCCGATATTGGAATGACGCAGGAGGTACAGCAGGTCAAAACCGCTGGTACCGTGCATCTGGATGTCGGTCAGCAGCAGATCATACGGCTCTTTCCGCAGTTCGCTTACTACGTCCTTCGCCCCGACACAGGTCCGGCATGATACTCCGTTCCGCTCCAGCATCTCCATGACGATGCGCAGCTGTATCGGATCGTCGTCCGCCAGGATGATACGTTTGGGAAGGCTGTATCTTCTCACGGCCGGCATGACGCTGTTCTTTACCGGTTCAGTGGAAATGGCAAGGGGGATTTCCGTGTGGAACAGGCTGCCTTTCCCGACATGGCTCGATACGGAGATGCTGCCGCCGAGAAGGTTCAAAAGTCCCTTGGTTATCGGAAGGCCGAGCCCGAAGCCTTCCGGCGAAATGTCTGGCGCCGCCCGTTCAAACGGTCTGAATATGCGTTCTATCGTTTCCTTGTCCATGCCGATGCCCGAGTCCTCCACCTCCATGGTCATTACCACGTCCTTGTGGCTTACCCGGAAACAGACTGTTCCGTTGCGGGTGAACTTGATAGCGTTAGTCAGCAGGTTGTCCGCCACCTGACGGATACGGTCCGCATCTCCGTATACCACTATGTCGGTGCCTTCTGCTTCCGTTTTGAAGACCAGCCCCTTGTCATTGGCCGCACAGGTGTATTCCTCGTTAATGTCGTCGACGAAGGCTTTCAGGTTGAAAGGTATCCTGTTCAGTGATTCCTTCGCTTCGTCCAGTCTGGAGAGGTCAAGCAGGCTGTTGGCAAGCCTTGTGATATGGCGTGAGGACTTGATGATGTTGTCAAGGTAAGTGTTGCGGCGTTTTCTTTCCCTGGTGTCAATGGCCAGTTCCGCACTGCCGCAGATGGCGTTCAATGGTCCCCTTATGTCATGGGAAAGCGTTACGATGATACGCTTTCTCATTTCGGACAGTTCCCGGTTCTGTTTGAGCGTATCCACCAGTCTGCTGCGGTCATGTTCCTTGCGCCGTATGTCCCTCTGTATGACAAGATGGGATATGATCAGCAGGACAATGGCAACGATGATGGTGGCCGCAAACAGCTTGAATGAAAGTGCCTTTGCCTCCGCAATCCTTGTTTCCCGGTTTTGGAAAGCGGCCTGGACCTGTTCGTCAAGGGCGGTGATGAAGGAGTTCAGTCTTTTGTTCAGTTTCAGGTTTTGCAAACGCAGGCTGTCAATATAGAGTCCGATATGTCTGTCATGCTCTTCCTGCATGGTTATCAACTGGCGGTTGAGCTGCCGCAGTTCTGTCGTGGAAGCCGGCACCTGTACGGTTTCCTTCTTGCCAAAGAAACCTGCTATGCCGTTTTTCCGGCGGGTGACCGTGCGTGTACGGGTACTCTTGTCGATGACCTCGGGGAGATGGTTGTAGAGCAGGCTGTCTGATGTCCTCTGCTCCTGAAAAACCGTTGTAAGATGATACAGGCGGCTTTCCTTCTCTTCCAACAGTCGTCGCAATGTGTCTATCTGTTCGTGGCTTACCAGATCCAGGCCGTTGTCTTTCATCCGTTCCAGCAGGCTGTCTATGTGCAGGCGCCTGTTCTGGTATGCTGAGAAGTCCTCGCTGTCCCATCCGATGGCGGATTCCCCCAGCAATGCGATTCCGACAATGTGGCGGCGTATGGCGTTGACTTCATTCCGGATCTCACGTATTTCTGCGGTTCCGTTTGCTATGTCATGCATTTTTTTGCGCTCATGAAGCAGTATGGCAATCATGCTTCCGATGACTGCCAGCAATATCAGATAACCAGCTATGATTTTTGTCTGCAATGAAATTCCACTTAGCTTCCTCATACGCCTTATGATAAAAAAATCCCGGAAGGTTGTGGGGCGCAGTCTTCCGGGACGTGAGTAATTTGGATGTCACCCCGATGCGCTATCCAGTCGTACACAGAATGCACTCCGGCCTTTTATAACCTTGGCGGGCGACGGTTTGCCCGCATGATTCTCCCTTCTGCCGGCAGCTGTCGGCAGAAAATTCTCTGGTTCGGGTATCCAATATCTTGTCCATATTCTTTTTTTTACAGTCAGTCCATATTTCTGTTTCTCCGTATTTTCCGATGCAGGAAAAAATAAGGCCCCCTGTTATAGTCCCGTGTGGAAATGTGGATGGCCCTGTTTTCGTTTGCCTGAATTATGGAAGTTCCGGCAAGACAATACGCTGTCCTATTGTATAATATTCCAAAATACAAATATATACATTTGTTCCTAACTGCAATGAAGTTAATATATGTTTGTCTTGATTTCAAACAAGTTTTAACATGTTATAGGTCATAAAGCCGCGTTCAGACAGGTATCGGATTCATTTTCAAGGTAGAAAGGTTCAGGTACAGCCCGTAATGCTCGATCATGCCGTTGCGGAACATTTTCCACAGGATGTTGCAGCCGAGCTGTGCCAATGTGGAGTTGATGAACAGGTCCTGCTTTTCCAGGGCCTCTGCCAGTGAGCAGCTCGGTCCCGAGTCTTTCTCCTTTACTTTCGCGTATTTCACGTAGCGGGTAATCACTTTCAGTGACTCCACCGTTTCGTACAGCTTGGATTCCGGCTGCCTGATTTTTTTCGGTACGGTTCCGAGGACGACCTGTCCCGTGTCCTGTGTATTCCCGAAGTCCATCCAGTACAGGGGCGTCTCGTAGCTTCTGTATTCCGATACCGGCACGGCTTTCAGTATGTTCCACAGGTCGAGACGGGACTTTATGTTGTCCGTGCAGGTAATCGTTATGTTGGCCAGATTGTCCCGTCTGGCGTCCTTCAGGGCTGCCGGATAGATGTCCGGTACCGCCTTCCAGTCGTTGCCGAAGAAGTTGTTCATGCGTGTGACAAGACACTGTGCCTTGTTCAGGCCGATGTCCGAGGGGCTGAAGAGCTGTCGCCCGATGTTGGCCTCCGTCACGATGTCGGAATCATACACGGTTATAAACAGCCCGGGGTGTCCGAGTCCCCTTAGTGCCGTGTCAAGTCTGGCCAGACAGGTAAGTACCTGCGAGCCTGTTCCTCCCGCTCCGATAAGGTTTACCGTTACCGGATGCTGCGGGTTTATGAGATAGTTGTCGATGTAGTGTACTCTTTTCATTTCAGTATGTCTTTAAGTTTCATGTTGTTCAGTTGCTTCAGTTCGTCGAGGTTGAAGTCCCTGTCCCGTGCCGCCTTTGTCACCAGCACGAGGTTTGACCTTGTCGGGTTCCCGTTCCCTCCCAGGTGGGTGAATTCCGTAAGCCAGAATTTCCTTTCCCAGTACTGCAGCAGCTTCTCATAGGTCAGGTCCTTCGGCAGCTTTATCCTGGCGTTTCCCAGACATACGCTGGAACCTGTCACGTTGAAGAAGGGCGCGGCGTACAGCACGGTATCCGGTCCGGGAACATTTTCCTTGTAGGCATAGATTCTCATTCCGTGTTCTCCGGCCTCATAGATCACTCCCGGCAGGTAATATTCCGCGTTTTCTATTTTGAGCGCGGGGCTGAAGAACATCATCCTCTTGTGCGGAGGGTTGTACCACACGTATCTCTCGCTGCCCTTGCGCGGGTCGCAATACAACAAGTTGTCGGGTATCTTCCCGTATGGAGTGGTGCTGTGTCTTTCCGAGTATCCCTTCACGAGCGTGTTCATGAATTCCAGGGTTACCGGTCTTCCTTCCGTCATGTTCCCCCGGTCGTCAATTTCACGGATTTCAAGGAAAAAGTTCCTGTCATTCTCCGAGGCATAAGCAATCAGTGCCGCCTTGGGGTTGAGCGGCGTCTTGATTTTTCTGGTCAGTTCGTTGCTGTCTATCATATGCTTTCAGATTGGTTTATACTGTGATGTTGATGAATTTTTCCGCCCATTTGAAGAAACGTTCCGGATAGTCGTCCATATGGAACAGTTCCTCCGTTTCTGGAGACAGGTCACAGGTGGTGACCGGAATGATGTCATAAGTCTCCTGGCTGTAGGAGTTGTAATAGTCGGTGAGATATTCCGTTATCATGTCGGTGCAGTCATAGATGACTCGGATCTGCTTGCTGAGATACATGGGCAGAAAGTCCGGTTCTTCCTCGTAGAAGGGATCGTAGCCGTATTCCATGATGCCGTGTTCAGGTGTAAGGAACTCCAGTCCCTCCTTCATGACAGAGAGCAGTGACTGTTCGTACCCGTTCTTCGGCTTATATCGGTCGATTGCCTTCGGCAGATTCTTGTAATAGGATTTGCGTTCCACCCGGCGTAACAGGGCATGTATCCTGCCTTCCTCATAGGAGTGCAGGAGCCGCCGCCTCTTTTTCCGGTCAGATGCCGTTTCACCCGAATCATCCTCAGACATCAGTGTCAGGGCATAGTCCATGTCATCCTCGTCCAGTATGGTGTTTATCCCGTTCGCCTGCATCAGGTTGTGGATGAAGGTGACGGATATGCGTCTCAGTTCCGGTCCGAGCCTTTCCATGAACTTCGTCGGGAAGTAATACAACGTGAGTTCTCCCCATTCATGACATTTCCAGAGACGGAACAGGAGTCTTTCTTCGTCCTGCTCAATGTTGACATTCATGTCATTGCCTACAAGGTTACACATCTCTTCGTGCAGTCTGGCAATGCTTTCACCGGGCGTTCGTCCCGGTGTATGTACCGCCTCCTTCTTCATGAGGAGTGCATATCTGAAAAAGGAATCACGCAGGTACTCATAGTTTTCCTGCGTGATAAGATTGTGCGGCTTCCCGTCAGTACCGTCCGTGAACAGTTCCGATGGGGATATCGGCAAGAACGTAGCGTTCAGAAAAGAATTACGGCACCGCTGGGTGCCGCAATCCGTTTCTTTCTTTCCGTGCCGTAATGCACCTTCCTTTCTGTTTCCGCAATGATAAGTCTCGCGAGCTGTTCCGCCTGATATCCGTCCAATGGTACACATGATTTCTTCTTTTTTCTGTTGTCCTTTGCCATATCCTTTATCCTTTTGTTCCGATAGTTGTCTTGAACTCATATTCTGTCATGTCCTCCCTGATGACCGGTCCGTGAACGGTAGCCGTCGTCAGTTCCGGGTACATGTTCGAATAGTAGCTCATGACCATGTCCGGCGAGATGTTCGGATCCGGGTCATGAAGGGTTATATACTCCGTTCCTTTCTTGAATTTGAATGAGCGTGTCATTCCTTTGATTTCGAGTGCCATGTCTTAAACTGTCTGATAAGGTGAATACTTGGGTTCCAGCATGGACTGCGGGAAATCGATGTATTCCTCGTAGTCCTTCTCACTGTATGCGGGATGTTCCTGATCGGAGAGGTACGGTTGCTGTTCGTCCTCCTGCATGAACCGTTCTTCCTGCCAGTCCTGTATTTCAGGCTGCGGCGGGTAATGAGTTTGGGAAGGCTGCTGTCCTCCTGTCCGCTGTACGTATTGCGCGTGCGGCTGTATCTGCGGTCTTGCCTGCGGCTGTTGCGGCTGTTGTTGCGACGGCCATATTCCTGGCTGTTGCGGATGCAGCGTGTATGCCTGTTGTGGTCTCTGCGGTGCGGGCTGAGCCTGTCCCGGCATCGGCTGTGACGGTCTCCGCGTGTATGTCTGCTGCGGTGCCGGCTGTTGCGGACGTTGCGGTTGCGGATTTCTCTGTTCCGGTGCCTGCGTGTATGCCGGCTGCTGGGAGTGTGGCTGTTGCTGCTGTACCGAAGGTTCCGGCTGTGCTTCCTGTTCCATCAGGTCGAAGAGGCTTCCCCGGTTCATTTCCGTGTCGGCCGCCTTTATCTTCTCCTCGATTTCCTTCAACTGGGCGGCATTCGCGTGTGCTTTCGCCTGTGTAAGCACACTGACGGCTTCCCGGTGGTTTCTGGCCGCTGTCAGTTCTTCCGCCTTCTTCATCAGTTTCTCATACTTCTCCCGTTTCTCGCGTTCTTCCTTCGTCTCCTTGGATTTCGCTTCCTTGGCAGCCTTGCTGCTGGCGGCGGCCTTGTCCGCCTGTGCCTCGAACTGTGCCATGTTGGAGATCAGTCCGCACGTTTTCTGTATAGGTCTTGTGACTGCCTGCAGGAATCCCGTATCAAGTTCCTGCGGTGTGCCCGTGACAGTCAGCGGCACGATGTGGTTCTGGGCCTCGTCCTTGAGTCCGTTCGATTTGGGCAATGTGGAAACGGTCAGTTGTCCGTTTGTCTTGCGGATGACGATCGTGAGGTCCACGCTTTCCGTCATCATCTGGTGGATTGCTGTAAAAAACATAATTTCAGATATTAAATGATTAGACGATGTGTTTCAATATTCGCTGAAGAATTCTGCCAGCAGCCTGTTCCTGTCCGGATGTCTGCAAATTTCCAGAACGGGGTTCAGCAGCTTTGAGATGTGAACGGGACCTGTGGTTCCCCTTGGTGGCAGCTTGATTGCCGGTTGCGGGACGTGTACTTTCGGTCTTCTTGTCACGGGCATCCCTATCGGAGCTGGTGACTGTCTTGTGATGATCGCTTGTTGCATATTCTTTATTTTTAAGTGTGAATACCCGGGCTTTGGCAGCCCGTTGAACTACAAGGGCCCAACGGCAAATGCTTCCGGAAAGGCAGGGTTTTCGGGAAAAATACCGGAGCCTCCGGCGAGGATGATTTTTTCCGAAACCGCTTGCGGCCTGACCTTGCCGTCCGACAAGAAGCGTTTGCCAACTTTGCCCTGTAGTTCTCGGTTTGCCAATGTCTGTGTTTTTAGTCCTTTCCCTTTTCTTCCCGTGTCATTTCCGATTGTGACGGATACAAAAAGAGCCGCCCGCTCCCGGACAGCTCCCTTATGCTGCAATGATAAATTCCGTGCATGTTCCATATCGTCAGATTTCAGAAGACCAGAAAACTCAGTATGCACAGAATGATGGCCAGTGCCACGAGAAAACAGGCTATACGGTAGAGGAACCTGAAGAGTCCCCTGAAACAGATGATGGCCACGGCGGTCCATACAGGCGATATACCGTGGGAATAGAGCCAGCTGAATATGATGGCTGCTGTTACGGCCAGCGCGAGTGTCCTTGCCCATCTGCTGTCCGCTATCTTTCTGATACGTTCTTTTGTTTTCATAATCTTCATGTGTTTGGCGGGAATGCCATTCCCGGTTTCAGGGGCTTTCTTGCAGTCCGCCTCCACAGGCAAGGTTTTCGGGAAAAATACCGGAGCCTCGGGCGAGGATGATTTTTCCCAGAAACCGTAAGGCCAGACCTTGCCGGTGGAAACGGGCGGGCTGCGACCTTTGCCCCTCGAATCGGGATGGCTTCATCATTTCCTTTTCCTGCCGTTCCCGTTTTTGGGGAACGAGAGTGTCAGGGTGAACCCGGCGTCGAAAGTGACCGAAGCGTCGAAAGCCACGCCCTTCTTTCCCTTGAATCCCTTGATGAGCCGTGTGGAGCCGGAGGAGAAAAGCTGTTCCAGATGCTGGTCCGTCAGTTCCTTGTTCAGGAATCTGCGGTACACGGTCAGTCCGCACCCTTTATTGTCGCAGCGGGCACTCTTCTCCCTGACGATGATGTGTCCGGTCTTGCATTTGGGACAGGTGAACGTGCGGGCGGCTACCGCCGGAAGGCTGAGGTTCAGGATTTCACGGGTAGCCTTGCGGGTGTAGTCCGTGATGGATGCCATGAACGTGTCCGGTCCGAGTGTGTGCCGCTCTATCTGGAGCAGGGTCTTCTCCCAGCTTCCTGTCAGGGAAACATCCGCCACGAGCATGTCCTTCACCGCATCGTAGATATGGAGTCCCTTTTCCGTGGGGACGATGCTCTTGCCGGAGCGGGCGATATAGTCACGTTTGAACAGTGTGGTGATGATGGCGGCTCTTGTGGCGGGCGTGCCGATACCCAGCTCCTTTACGGCCTCGCGTGCCTGTTCGTCGGCTATCTCCCTGCCGCAGGTCTCCATTGCTGCCAGCAGCGTGGCTTCGGTATAGAGCGGTCTGGGCACGGTCTTCTTCTGGGCCAGTCCGAATCCTGAAACAGGGACCGTGTCCCCTTCGGCAAATATGGCCGTACCCTCGTCGGTTTCCGGTTCGTCGTCCTGCCTGTCCTCTTTCCTGCGGAAGATGCCGCGCCATCCCGGACTGACGACAAGGGAGCTTTTCGAGCGGAAATCCATGTTGTCCAGACGGCACTCCATAAGAATCTGTTCCTTCTCGCAGCAGGGCGAGAACGCCTCCAGCATACGTCCGGCTATCAGCGTATAGACGGCCTCCTCCGCTTCGGAAAGCCCTTCGGGTGCGATGCCGGTCGTGATGAGGGCATGGTGGTCCGTCACTTTGCTGTCGTCCACGCTGCGGGTGTTGAGACGCGCAAAGTCAAGGATTCCGGCACTTGTGGTGAATCCGGGCATGGCCAAGATTCTTTCCAGCAGACCGGGTACGCAGGCCATCACGTCGTGCGGGATATACCGGCTTCCCGTTCTCGGGTAGGAAATGAGCTTCTTCTCGTAGAGCGACTGGGCGATGTCCAGCGTCTTTGCCGCGGGCAGGTCGAGGTGCACGTTGCAGTCCTTCTGAAGTGCCGTCAGGTCGTAGAGCAGCGGCGGCTGTTGCAGGGTTTTCCTGCGCTCCACCTTCGTAACCGTCGCCGAAGAATCGGGAGTGAGACTGCGGTAGGCGGTTTCTGCCTTCTGCCTGTCGTCAAAGGTCGCGGGATGGAAGAAGCGGCGGTGTGACGTGCCGCCATTGAGGGTGACATGCAGCTGCCAGTATGGTGTGGATACGAAACTGCGGTTCTCCCTGTAGCGGCTGCATATCATGGCGAGCGTCGGAGTCTGCACCCGTCCGATCGAGTTGTTGGACGAGCCGGAGACGATGGCCAGGGCACGGCTGGCGTTCATGCCCACCAGCCAGTCCGCCTTCGCGCGGCTGTCGGCGGCGGCATACAGGCTGTCGTATTCCGAGCCGTCCTTCAGTTCCTCCAGACCTTTCCGTATGGCCTCGTCGGTCAGCGAGGAGATCCACAGGCGTCTGAACGGTTTCGTGCAGCCCAGAAAGTCGTATATCCAGCGGAAGATAAGTTCTCCTTCGCGAGCACAGTCCGTTGCCACGATGATGCTGTCACAGCGGTTGAACACGCTTTCTATGACTTTCAGCTGTTTCGAGGCGGCGATGTCCGTGACCATTCCCCTGTCCGTGCGCACCTGTCGGGAGACCAGGCGGAACGGTTCGGGCAGCATCGGCAGGTCCTCCGCTGCTGTTTTCGTGTAACCGTAAGTGTCCGGCATGGCCAGCGACACGAGGTGTCCCAGTGCCCATGTTACCATATATCCGTTACCGGAACAGTAGCCGTCATTTCTTGTATCAGCCCCGACTACACGGGCTATGTCCATGCCTACACTCGGCTTTTCACTGATGATTGCTATCATATTGGATAAAAATTAAGCCGTTTCCCGTTTTCCATGCGGAAGACAGGAAACGGCGGTAAGACATCGGTTTACTTGATAATTGCTCTCAGGTTATTTGCCCAGCGGTGTCACTCCCTGGATTTCCAGCAGCGGCGCCTCGCCCTTGCGGACCAGCTGGAGGGTGGCGTCCATCACCACGTCCACGCCAAGGAGTACGAGGCTCAGGGACATCACTTTTGTTTTCTCTCCCCTGAGGAGGGTGTCCATCTCGCCGGAGAGTTCCAGCTCGTCCTTCATGATACCGATACCGGAGAGTTCGTCCCAGTTCACTTCATCAGCCTTGAAAGGCATGTCGTTTCCGTTTTCCTTTTTCATATTTCTTTCTTTTTTTGATTCAACATTCATTTTTCAGTAACCTGCCATCAGGCAATGCTCGCACCTTTTGACTTGCGGTTTCCCTGTTCCTGTCGCTGGCTGTTGGCCACTACGTTTCGCTGCGAGGCGTCACGCTTGCGGTCGGGATTCTCGTTGTAGAAGTCCAGCCGTCCCTGGTTGAAGTTCGCCTTGACGTACTGCGAGATGGTCTTCCCGTCATATCCCTTGATGCCTTCCACCAGCACGGCCTTTCCGCTTTGCAGGTCCGCACGCTGCTTTCTGGTCAGCTCCACGTCCCACACCTTGGTAGGAATCTTGAAATCCTCGCGCTGCTCGAAGCCGTCCGGCGTGCGGGAGTAGCTCAGGCGTCCCGTCTCCAGGTCGGCCTTGATGAAGGAGGAGAATTCCTCTCCCTTGCGGTTCACCATGTCGTTGAGGAAAATCACCTTGCCGTCACGGAGCTGCTGCTGTTCCTCCGCCGTAATCTTCACCCCGTTGATCTCGTTGGGGATATAGATTTCACGTGCGCCCTCCGGGGAGTCCGGGTTGTAGCGGGTGTATGACGGACGGCCTGTCGCTTCGTCCAGCTTCACGTAGGAGGAGAACACCTCGCCGTCCTTGCGCTGCATTCCCTCCACGAAGATGGCTTTTCCGGCGTTCAGGTCCTCAATCTGTTTCTGTGTCAGTTCCACGCCCCCGAGTGTCTGGCGGTTGAAGAGCTTGTCGTTCTCGAAGATGAATTCTACGCCCCTGCGTTCGGCATTCACCTGGATGAAGGCGTTGAACTCGTTGCCGGACTTGGCGATCATGCCCTCGACATAGACCTTCTTGCCTTCACGCAGGTCATTCTGCTCCTGCTCGGTTAGTTCCACACCCTTGATTTCCCTCGGGATGAAGGCGTTCTCCGCTTTCATGGCTACCACCTCGTTGGTCAGCTTGTCGATGCTGATGAAGGAAGGGATGTATTCCCCGTTGCGTCCTTTCAGTTCCACGACACGTCCCATGTTGCCCGTTTCGAGCAGGTTCTTCTTGTCCTCGTCGGAGAAGATATGTCCGAAGTACGGTCGGTCAAGGTCGGGCTTCTGCCGGATACCGTGGATGCCGAGTACCACTTCGCCCGCCATGGACTGCTGGAAGGACAGACGTGCGTCCGTCCTCAGTACGGCCGAGCCGAAGTTCATGCTGATGGGTACTACCTGGTTGGTCTTGTAGCCACGGAGCATCTGTTCGAGCAGTCCGCGTTCCTGGAGGTATTCACGGGAGATTCCGAAATTCTTGAGCTGTTCCCAGTTGATCATGGACTCGTTGTAACGGTACTGGGGGGACTGGGTCTGCGGCTGGCTGTCAGCTGCGGCAGCCTGCTGCCGGGTTTCATTTTTCTTTGCCATTTCTTCTTGATTTTGTTGGTTGATACTTTGGTTTTCCTTGTTGCGCGGAACAATCTCGTACTGCTTGAGAAATTCCTCCACGGCTTTTGTCTTTTTTCCTGCGGCGATGTCCTCGATGGCCTGCTGTACGGCAGGGTCGTCCAGCCTGTCTTCCTTGACGGAGAGGATTCCGAAGCGTGTCGGGTCTTTCAGTTGGCTCCAGAAGTTCTTGATGAAGTTCTCGAAGGCGTCGGCATAGCGGTCAATTTTCAGGAAGGAGTTCCGGTTCTTCTTGTCGGCGGCTACCGTGTTGAATTTTCCGTCCTTTCCGATTTGAGATACCGCTTCCAGAATCAGTTCCATCTTGTCGAGGATGAACACGATGTCACTCATCTGCTCATTTTCGGTGACCTGCGGTTTCGCGGGTTCTTCCCTTGCATTTTTCTTTGCCATAACATTTGATTTTTAGTGTTGATAACTCATGTTGTCAGTGCAAATATATAGGAGAAAAATTGATAAATAATTGATTTGCAATGCGTTAGGATATACATTACACCATGTGTCATCACATTACACCGCAAGCCGGAGAAAACGGAGTGAAAATGCGTGGGAAAACGGCAGGAAAAGGAGAAAAAACGAAAGGCGGCAAAGGAAAGGGAAAAGGCTGGAACAGGCCGGACAGACAAGGGCATGGCGGTACGCACAGCCGCACAGAAGAAAAGGAAAAACTGTAATTATGCAGAGTTGGGAGCGAGCTGCTTTTGTCCCCCTTGATGTATCCTTTTGTGACAGGAAGCGGAATTCTGTTTACGGGAATAACCGGATGGCGTAATCCATTGGGATGGCATACGGGAGCATGGTTCTCCCGTCGGATTCTTTTTTATTTTGACCTGTATCTATGCGTCGTAGGTCGCTTCGCTTGCTAAGTCCCGGTACTTTCCCCAACTCGGACGGCAATACCGGAGCGTTTTTTCGGGCGGAAAATTACCGCAGGGAATTTTGTGTCCCGAAAACCGGAGGCTTGAACGTGGAGGTATTCGCCCTCCGAGTTAACTTCTCGGAAGGGACTTGTCAAGTGAAGCGTGGCTTATGATCGTATGTTTCTGAATAATGATTGCAGAATTTGATTTTGTGTTCGTTATAAAATTGGGGTATAGATTTTTATGAGTTATTTTTGATAAAACTATTCGGGGCTGTTCTGGAATTTAAGATATTCCAAAACAGCCCCGAAGGAGTCAATATATTGTTTAATTTCTTCTATTTAATCATTATAACAATGATATATATCCACTTGTAACATATTTATTACCTGATATATTCTTTTTAAGTTTACCATTCACCCATATATTAATTTTAATTAGGGTGTTCTGATCTTGACATCTGGCTTCTATAGAGAAGCCATCACCTTCTAACTCAAATGTCTTATCATAATTGTTTTTTATAACTATGCCCGTCTCTCCACCATCCTTTGTTCCATAGATTCTAACAGGTTCATCAGAATTAGTTTCTACTTGTACACGGATAGTGCTTAAATCAGGAGTGTCCTTGGAACATGCTTGGCATATAAAAAGACTCAAAAAAACGATTATCAATGCAGATAAGTTTCTACATACAATTCGATTTGTTTTCATTGAACATTATTTTAAGTATTATTAATAATTTAATTCTCTAATATAAGATGATATGCTACAACCTCAATAATAGAGTTATTTTACAATCCATATATATAATCATAAGAAAGAGCAGTTGCTTTGCGACTGAATTATATGATGCAAAGATAAGGAATTCCCTCTCAGAAACCATTGGTAATACACGATTATATTCTTGTAATATTGAAAATTAAAATATTGATAATCAGTGGTATTTGAGAAAAATAATTTGTAATTCAAAGTAAAACTATTGTAATGGCAATTTCTCTGAAAGAAAAGCTATGATATTAGCTCCTTCCTGAGCATTTATCTTCTTTCTGACATTGGTTTTATACTTGTGTACGGAGAACACGCTATTCATCCAGATGGCGGCAATTTCATCTGTCTTAAAACCGGACATAAGCATACAGCAGAGTTGAAGTTCTTTTTCATTGAGTGTGGGATATGTCTTTGCCAGTTTGGAATAGAACCCGTCAAAAGAAAGGTCTATATCTTTATAAAACTGTTCCCAATTCATCGTCAGTAGATCATTGCCTTCGATGATATTATGCTTCTCCAAATCCTTTAGAAATTTTGCGCTCTGCACTTGTTGGGTATTTCTTAATACGGCTATCTTTTTGGCTATTTCAAAGTCTCGCATTATAAAACCTTTCACTTCGTCTTTTATGTTCCGCAAATTTTCCAATGAGTCAATTTGTCGTTGCAGGGCAAGAATCTTATAGACTTGTTTCTTTCGTATTCTTATATACACTATTAGCCATATACATATGATTAGAAGGAAGCCTGTTAGAATATATCGGTATGTAGCAATCTGCTTGTTGAACATTCTTTTTTCATGGATACGAGTATAACTCTGTATCGCTTCATCCAACGACTGTCCGCTATTGTAATTAAGAACAGAAGTATAGCCCTCCTTTACTTTATCCAAATAGTGGATTTGTTCTTTCAGGTTATGATTTGTTTTGGCAAATTCGGCACATAATGTATAAAATTCAATTTCTGACAATCTTATGTCATCATCTGTATCACATTCCTTTGCCAGTATTTTGTGCTGCTCTGCTTTTACCAGATCATTTTTTGTATAATAGCAATAGGTCAGAATAGAATGACAGGTAAACAAGTGGCTCATAGATTTCTCTGTGGCTAAAGCGTCATTCAGTTTTTCTATACTGGAATCCAACTGATTCATTTTATACAATACAACTCCCAGTAAGCGCTTTATGTCGTTGTAATAGGTATTATTCTTGCCGACGTTATATTCTAATTCCTCCAGAATTTCATATGATTCATTGTAGTTTCCCGTATATAACAGATTTTTGGCGAGTTGGATTTTGGTAGAAATACTCATATCCGCAAGTGGCACATCCTTTATACATTGGTTTGCCAATGTGAGATATTTGACAAATTGGAACATATTGAATTGATTGATGTACATGTTTCCTAAATAGCTGTAGAGATAAAACAGCCATTCTTTATCGTCTTCTTGATTGGCAAGATAGATGGCTTCTTCTATAACATGTACTTCATTCGTTAGATCCTTTTCCTTTCTGTACACTCCGGCCAGGAGATATTGGGCTTCTAATTGTTGTTGTACCAGCTTTTCTGTCTTAAAGATGCGAATACTTTTTTGTAATTGTTCTTTTGACGGGTAACAGTCGTTATTCACGTAATTGAGTGTCAGTGCCGACAATATAAAATCAGTCGCCTCTTTTCCGTTCCTGATTTGAGGAAATCCTGTTGTATCGATTTTTGATAAATATAAGTGTGGATCATTTTCGATGAAAAGTATTTTTTCGTCGAAATTATATGTTGATAAATGTTCTTGGTTGCAGGAAAATAGAAAACTTATAGATAAAAGGAACAAGCATATTTTGAATTTCATGTCATAATAAGTCTTTATAATTACGGATTTAGAAAGTCTGTTTATGTTCATTACTATGCAAATATAATGTTTTTCACCGACAATCATCTTGTTGCGCAGCTATTTATATCTTGTGATGATTGTTTAATTTATATGATAGTAAATAGTTTTTTATATTCACCGAAGCCGAAACATCCGGCTATGACAAAATCTTCCTCACTTTTGTCAGCCAGTGACAGCAGGCTGTCCAGAGTATCGCAGTAGAAAAAGATTTCATCGTCCATTTCCGTATCGGAATCCATGTCCAGGGCTATTCTTGTTTCCAGTGTCTCCAAGGTGTCGTTCCAGCGTATGGCGCATTCGAGGAAATGCGGTTCATGTCCCTTTTCAGTACGGTACTCCTGATATTTTTCACGGATTTCCTTCTTGATTTCCTCCGGCTTCTTCCAGGAACTGTCGTCCACGATTTCAAGACTCAGACCCTCGACAAGCAGGCACGTGCCTCTGTCATATACCATCAGGGTACGTTTTCCCATGTGGCTTTTTCTCAAGTTTTCCCAATCGGGAATGTCCCACCGTTCGGTAGTCCATACTCCCCGGTAATTTTCGGGGACAGCGAGGTATTCGCTCAGTGTCATTCTTTTCATCTTTCTGTGTATTTATGGTGAAACAAAAAGAACCTTGCAGGTCTTGCAAGGCTCTCCAAATGCGGGATAGCGGTCAAACTCGTTGCAGGCGTCCCAATCCACGCTCATCGTGTATCCTTTCGGGAAATGTGTGCCGATAAATTTTTCAATCATGGCTCGTTCCTCTTCGTTCAGGCTGCCGTCCTCTTCCGTTCCGTATTCCAGGGCATATATGGCCCATTCGGGAATGTTGTCCCATTCCGTCTTTTTCATGTGCGCTGCCATAGCATACCGTTTATGCGGCGGAAAGTCTGCCGATTATCTCCTGAAGTTCCTGTTCCCATTTCCCGTCGCCATTTCCGAAGGATGGATAGGTAAGCTGGTACCAGTTGTGGTAGTCGAAGAGTTTCATCCTCAGCGGATAGTAGTCGAATATTTTCCGTCCGTCCCTGAAGATGCGGATATGGTTTGTACCTACGTTCATGGCCTGTAGTCCGTGTCCGTTTAGAATCTCATGGAATCTTTCCATCGGGGTGAAGTTGCTTCTGCTCATATCTTTTATTTTTGAGTTAGCCATCTGGGGCTTGTCAAGCCGGTATTTTATTTCTTGCCTGCCTTTCTGTCCCGTGCCGGATAGTGCAAGGCTTTGCGAAAAAATACCGGAGCCCCCGGGCGAGGATGATTTTTTCAGCAAACCACGGAGGGGCCCGGCCTTGCACAATCCAGCGGGCACGGGACGACCTTTGCAGGCGGAAATAAAACAGCGGTCTCCCTTTTTCTCTATTTTCAGTCATTGTTTTCTTCTCCCTCCTGCTGCGGGATGAGGTGTCTCAGCTCCGGATCATTTTTTATTCTTTCCATTTCTTCTTCTATTATCTGCAAGACATCCGCCTTTATCTGCGAGTAGTTGCGGTCAATCTGCTGCTGCATGATATCGTTTCCGTCCGCGTCCCTGAACTCGTTGATGACAGGAATTTTCTTGTAGGCTTTCATCTCTTCCGATACCTTTGCGCTGTCCACGATGATGCGGGCATGGAAAATCTTCTGGTCTATCTCTTCCCCGAAATTGTCTGCCACGCTGCCCACGAATGTACCCTGCGAAAGATTGGCTATCTTGGAAGCGGGTATCAGGGAATCAAGCTGCGTGTTGATGGAAGTCGAAGTGTCCTGACGGTTGATGGATATGGACTGCCGCTGCTGGAGAATCTTGCCGAACCGTTCCGACAGTGATTTTGCCGTTTCTCCGACCACTTGTCCGCTGAAGATATTGCCCACCGTGTTCTGGATAACCTTCGCCTCCTTGTCGCCGTAGTCACGTGCAAGCTGCGAGAAGTCCTGGAAGCCGAGACAGACGGCCACCTTGTTGCTTCGGGCGGTCGCAATCAGGTTGTCGATACCACGGAAATAGATGGTCGGAAGCTCGTCGATGATGATGGAACTTTTCAGTTGTCCTTTCTTGTTCACCAATTTGACGATGCGCGAATTGTACAGGCCGAGAGCCGCCGAATAGATATTCTGCCTGTCTGGATTATTGCCCACGCAGAGGATTTTGGGGTGTTCGGGATTGTTCAGGTCAAGGGTGAAATCGTCTCCCGTCATCACCCAGTAAAGCTGTGGCGAGATCATTCGCGAAAGAGGGATTTTCGCACTTGCTATCTGGCCCTGGAGCTGGTCTTGAGCTCCACCTTGCCATGCGTCCATAAAGGGAGAAAGATAGTTTTCGAGGGACGGATAAGAGGTAAGAATCGTGAAGATATCGGCATACGGCTTGTTAAGAAATTCGATTGCATGAGGGAACGTGCAATACTTTCCGTCCTTGTAAATCCGCAAATACCAGATGATTGCGGCAAGCAGGATAATCGGTGACTCCACGAAAAAATCACCCTGTTTCTGTATCCAGGTCTTGTTCAGGTTGAGCATTATCGTGTAAGCTGACTCATAGGCATCCGATATGTCCGCCATGAATCTTGGATTGATAGGATTGCAGCGGTGGCTGCGTCTGGGGTCGTCGAAATTGATGACGTAGAATTCCGGTTTGACTTTGTAATGTTGTCTGTGCTTGAGCAGATGGTTGTAGGCTATCTCCGAAAGGTCCGGAAACTTGTAGTCATAGATATACATGGCAAAGGATTTCTCAATCTGCTGTTTGATGTAGTTGTTCACCACGGCATAGCTCTTTCCGGAGCCCGGTGTTCCCAGCACGATAGAGGCTCGGAACGGGTTTACGATATTGATCCAGCCGTCCCATTCCTTGCCCTGATAGACAAATTTCGTGGGCAGGTTGACGGAATACTCGTTTTCCATAAGCCTTGTTTCCTGCATGAAACTTTCGTTGGCGGTGTTGAACACGTCTTCCATGAGGTTGTGTTTCAGCATACGGCTGATCCATATTCCCGACATGAGCAGGAGAATGTAGCCTGCGGTGAGCGTCAGCGTATATACGGTAGCGTTCACTGTCGTATTGAACGGCAGGTCAAGCATCCACCAGTTCATGAAGAACAGGACGATGCCGCCGAGGAAGGCGGCGTATATTTTCCGCCACGTCATCTTCTGGTTCTTGACACCTTTCGTACCCAGACACGAAAGTCCCAGGAATATGAAGGCGAACACTTTCGTCACGAGTAGGTTGCTGAACAGTCCTGCCGTCCTCTGGAAGTTCAGCAGAATCCTGTCCACGACTCCGATGTTGATGCCCATATCCACGAATGCGCTGTAGCAGAACCAGTAGACATGGATCACAATAAACACGATGGAAATGGCACGCATGAACTCCATGACCTTGGCCAGTCCTCTTAAATCATCTTCTTGTTGCATAACTGTAAAAATTTTGATGGTTGGTAATTGACAATCAGGATATGCCGCGTGAACGGCGTTTCTTCTTTTTCTTGCGTTGCAGTCTGCGGGCGAGTGCCTCCTCCTGCGGGTCCGGTCCGTTGATGTCGGGACTGAATATTCCGAAAGCCTGCTCGATGGCGCTTTCCATGTTGTCGGAAAGGCTCTCCCGTGTGGAGGCATATTGTCCGGTGGATTCCGGCTCCGGAAATTCCTGCGGCCTGTTAAAAAGCTGTTCGAAGGTGTTGGCGGAAAACTCCTTGCCCAGACGGGAACCGTTATATACCTCACGGTTTCTGTGGTCTATGAAGGTCACGCCGTAGATACGGCCTTCCTCGTTTTCCCTGAACACCACGTCAATGCCCTTTTCCCCGAGCAGCCGGATGAAATCTTCCCGGTTTCCTCGGCAGCCGTGCATGGCCAGCGTGACGGCATCATGGATTTTCGGCTGCCACTTCCGGTTTCTGAAATCTCGGACATTGACGGCAATCCTTTTTTCTATCCCTTCGTAGCCGAAGCGCTTGCCGATGAGCGAAGACTTGATGGGCGTGCATACCGGCCTGCCCGCATCGTCCGTCAGGGTATATACGATACCGTTGTAGGGTGAGCCTTCAAATTCTCCCCGAATCTGTTTGGCCTCGATGTTGAAGCATGAGAGCATGGCACTGAACTCCCCGAATGTCTGGAAGCGGTAGGCGGTGAACACACTTTTGAGGATATTGCCGACCTGACGTTTCACGTCCCCGTCCCGGTAGTCCGCCTTCTTGAGATACGGTTCCAGCAGTTCGTTCCGCTTGTCAGCCACAGGCTTGAGTCCAAATCTGTTTTCCAGTTCCCGGCAGGCTTTCATCGAACGGTTCCATTCGTATGCGTCACTGATTTTCTCGCCGTTCTCCTTCACGCAGGTGGAGACAATATGGACATGCCTGCGGTCGATGTCCTCGTGCAGATAGACGATGTAGGGCTGGTCGCCGTAGCCCATCTTCTGCATGTACTCGCGTGCCAGTTCCGCGAACTGCCCGTCCGTGAGGCGGTCGTCCACCGATGGGTTCAGAGAGATATGCAGTACCGGCTTCTCCGTGTTCCTGTTGGCGGCGAGGTAGCTCTCGAAAGCCCATAGCGTCTGCTGCATGACATTGTGGGGATTTCCGGTGAGGTCGGTAATCATGCGGTTGCCCGCGATGATACGGGCGGTTGCCTCATCCACTTTACGCTGGTTGTAGATGACCGCCCCGTAGAGCGATACACCCCTGTTGATTTTAGCCACCATTCTGCTGTTCCTCCTTCTTTCTTTTTATAAGGTATTCCTCCTCGAACTCCCGGGTAAGCATGATAACCCGCTTGCTCAGCACCACCAGGTCGATGGTGGCCTTTTCCAGATTGCGGAGCAGGGCGAACGCCCGTTTCTCGCCGAAATTGGACTTGACTGCCTTCACAGTCTGGTTGTAGTTGTTGCCGATGGCCTGGAACTGGTGATAGAAATTTGTAAGTCTGATGTAGTAGTCCATCGCAGCCTTGTCGATTCTGACGACCTTCATTTCACGTCCGAAAATCATCGCCTTGATGAATCTTGCCCGTTGTTTCATCCCGGATTTTTCAAACAGCAGCTCGAAATTTCCGTTCTCTTCCGAGGTCAGTTTGATACCGTAGCGGAATACTGCCGGGTCGGTCTTCGGTTTTCTGCCCGTGCTTCTTCTTGTTCTTCTTTTACTGTTTTCTTCCATACGCATTGAGATTTTCTGTTTCTGATTTTCCGTCATGGATTTCCGACTTTGGAGGAAATCCCTCCCGAGCCTTCAGGCGAGTGGCAAGTTTGTTTTGGGATGCCCGAATCATTTCGGGCTGCCCAAAACACAACTTGCTATGTTCGCTTGAACATGAATTTGCCTGAAGTCAAATTGAGTTTTGACCTTCAGCCTCATTCTTCGGCTTCGGGATAACTCCATCCGGCATCCATTCCGTTGTCGGTGGCAAAGTTACAGCGGTATATCTACCTATAAAACAGTATGTTATATGTAATAGGACGTCATACGATGACAAGGGTCGTCACCGTCTCCGGATGATGGCGATTATTCGGGAAAATCCTTTTTTATTTGCAGTGTGAATGATGGAATTTGTGCAATACTTAACAACTGAATTACTGCAGTACTGACTGTGTGAATGCAGTATTGACTGACAGAACGACTGATTGGCTGGAGTACTGCACATCGGAAGTAGATAATGACTGGCGTACTGATGTTATGCAGTAGTGATGTAAAGCAGTGATGATGTACTGGCGTGATGCTGTAATGACAGATTGCATATATCCAGTCAGCCAGTAAGTATGGAATCTGTTATGTTTAATATAAAAGCAAAAAGCGTATGAAAAAAGAAACAGTTTATGTTGCCCTTTGCAACCAGAAGGGCGGAGTCGGCAAATCGGCCATGACGATTTTGCTTGCCGGGTATTACCATTACCTGAAAGGACTGAATGTTGCTGTTGTTGACTGTGACTACCCACAGTTCAGTCTGGTCCGTATGAAAGAGAGGGATATGCGTACTGTCGAGCACAGCGAATATTTCAAGCAGCTGATGGTATCCCAGTTTGAGCGTATCAAGAAGAAAGCCTACACGATTGTAGGATCGAAGGCGGAGAATGCCCGTCAGACGGCAGACGAACTGGCGGCGGGCGGTGATTATGACCTGATTATCGTGGATCTGCCCGGAACGGTAAATTCCAGAGGGGTTCTCAATACCATTGTCAATATGGATTACGTGCTGACTCCGATTGTTCCGGACCGGATAGTGATGCAGAGCAGTCTGTCATTTTCCACAACCGTCCTGGATTATATCAGGGAAATGAAGGATATTCCGTTGAAAGAGTTCTTCTTTTTCTGGACCAAAAAGGATGCCCGTGCTTCAACGGAAGTATTCGACGCCTATTGTGCCATTATGCACAAGTTGGAATTGAATGTTCTGGATACCATTGTTCCGGAAACCAACCGTTATGAAAAGGAATTGTCACTTCTCAACAAATCCTTTTTCCGCTGTACCCTTTTCCCGCCTCCAACCAAACTGATGAAAGGCAGCGGACTCGCAGAACTTGCAGAGGAACTTTTTGTTAAATTAAAACTGGAATGTCATGGCGAAGAAACAGGTAACGGTAAATGAGGAACTTCTCCGGGGAATTATGGCAGGGGATGTTCCGGTCTATGGCAAGAATGCTCCGAAAGACGTAATCATTGACGAGGAATCTGTAGAAGAAGATATACAGGAAAAGGGGGATGATACCGGCGGTCATGATATGAAAAGTGCCGTAAGACAAAAAAAACGCAAGGATGAATCCGGTTCGTACCGCAGGCAGTTCCTTAAGGGTGGTAATATCCAGTTGAGACAGCAGGCCTATATCAGTCTGGAAAATTACCAGTTCATACGGAGATTCCTGTCCGTTGTGGCCCCGGGAGTCAGTATGTCAAAATATATCGATGATATTCTGACCGCTCATTTGGAGCAGTACCGGGAGGAAATAAACAGTCTTTATAACAATCAGATCAATAATCAACCTTTATACAAAGAATAGTTAGGGAACATATTCATGAAAATGACATTGAAAGTGTCCGTAACAGAAATTGTATAATGGGAATAACACCAAATAATTGTAAGCACTATGGTAACGATTTTATATTTTATGGTCAAGACGATATGTGTGACCATCATACTTAATCATTTATGGGTATTTGTTTTCGGAAGCAGAATGTACGGTTTATGGGACGGGGTTGTCCGTTGGCTACGTATCGTCCGTGTCAGGTCATGGAAACTTCACAGGAAATATCTGAAGAAGAAAAAGGACGCACGGCGAAAACCGGAAACACAGACCACGTCTGAAGATATGGTGCCGGTAGGAAAGCACATTCATGAGAATTCTGCCGTAAGTGAAACCGCATCACCGGTTTCAGATGATGATGTAATCGGCAAGACAAAGATTGTATATCTTGAAGATCCTGATATTCGGAAGAAAGTACCGGTTCGTTCTGAACCTTTGGAGAAGATACCTGTAGAGGAAGACAGGGAAATCAATGCCGATGATGTGGATGACACTCTTTCTGGCGGGAAAAACGGTCTGTCCGATGAAGAAAAACGTGAATTGATGGTTTCTGCGGATTCTGAACCGGACCCGGATTTCAATACTGCATTGACATATGAAGACATGAACAATATGGCTGATGTGCTGGTGGATAACTCTACTGATGAGACCAAGATTATCCGTGCTGTCCACACTATACGGCATAAGCTGTCCGGCACCCAATTGCTGGCTTTCCTTGAAAATGAATCCGGTTTCCAACAGAAAATAGACAATCTTATTGACGAATATATGGATAAGGTCGAAGGTTTTACGAAGCAGGATGCCGGGGAAAAAGCCGATATTTCTTTTGATATAAGGAAATATACTTAGCCGTTTAGTAAAAAAGGTGTGGCATTAAACGATGATAACCCAGAAAGTTAGATAAAACTTTCTGGGTTATCATTCATTAGTTACACTATTAAAGGCTTATTTGAATATAGTTTTTGATTATCCGTATTATTTTCAGTTCGTTACATTACATACATGGTATAGTACCCTGTAGATTACACCTTACAAATATTTTTCTTTATAATCCAATGATATCACCGACATGTAACACAGTTGGAGGCATTGTTTCTGCTGTACAATTATATTTTTGAAAAGTTCTTTCTTCTTTTATAACCTTTTGCTTTATAAGTTTATTATCAATGAAAGTTGGCTCTGTGACTATGCGGAGAGTAGCCAGCCTTTTGACGAAATAAAACATCGCCATATACTCAAAGAGGTTGGCGATGTTGCAGAGGGGGTGTATGATAGGTAATCATAGAATATGCAACAAAGATTGCAAAGATGATAAATATATCTTCCTTTACGAGTTAGTAACCGTTCTAATTTAATCTATGATTTCAAAACGGCACTTGCATAGAATAGAATAGTTCTTCTTAAAGGTGTGGAAGTTGTCGAATGATATGGCATTGGATAATAAGACATTTGAAATCCAAGAATTTTTTCATACTTTATTTCTTTCTGAATAGTGTGATAACCTCATCCGATGGTTTACCATCCACACAACACTGCACTTGCATAGATTCACCTTCAATCACGCCGTAATATTCTGTTGTGGACGAATTGGGCGATTCTGTTAAAGTTACGGAATGTGTCAATGGAGAGTAACTTACATATTTAGTAACCCTATTAACTGACATAAGCGTTTCGATTCCCGTTTCAACAGTACAGCTTGTTTCATCTTCGGAAAATATAAATCCTAAAATTGCCGTATGTGTTTCCTCCACACCCTCATTGGTAGCCGTGGAGACAACATGGCTGCCATACCATTCAGTTTCGGCAATATTTGTCAAATTATCGTTGTCGTTGTCACTGCATGCCGTCAGTCCTGCCACGGCGAGGAATACCATGAGCAGCATTCCGAAAAAGTCTTTCGTATTCATTTTTTATCTATTTTAATTGTTAGCTATTATAAAAATGCATGAACCATAAAAATACTGCATCTCGAATGCAACTTTTTATTTCGCATGTCTTGAATAAAGTTGCTCCAATTCAAATACAAAGGTAGTGATATTTTTATCAATGAGCTTCTGTGTAGAGCGAAAATTAGGATTTTAAGACTTATTCCATACACCATTTGTACCACTATTGGCTCTCGAAGCGCAAAACATGCTAAAAATCAATCGTGGCAAACAATTCCCGACATAATTCCTTTGTGGTTTTGACCTCATTCCAAGCGGCTATTGACAAAGTATAAAAACACCTACCGTTTGTTAAGTTTGTGTTAAATGTTTGTCTTAAACCAACCTTTTTCTTTCTCTCTTTGCTTCTCCCCAAAACGGCTTTTTCACCCTGTTTCTTACAGCGATTATTTTTGTACCGATATTTCTATACCATTGATAATCAATCATAAATACTCTCCCGCGTGTATTCCTCATCAAATCTGCTATATCCTTTTTAATAGAGATTTTCTACCATATTCTCTGATTTATCCGATGAAATGTCGGTACTCGTTTATGAAATCCGTCGTATGTATGGATTATGATTTTCTATTATTCCGGCTGTCGCATGTCGAGAAATAGCGAAGGCACGAGCGACCTTCGCCGGAAGAATCAAAAGTCGTTTTTCCACTGTTTTTCGTCACTGGAATTTCCCTGCTGATGTAACATAATGACACCCGATGTCACGCATCGTCAGTGTTGTAAATCAATGAATTAAGCGTTATATATTCGTGGTCGAAATCATTTTTTGTCTCACCAATTAAAAGTTTCGACACATGAAAAAAAGATTCTTTTTTGCAGCCATGATGCTGCTTGCAACGACAGGGGCTTTCGCCCAGGGTAACGGTATCGGCGGTATCACTGAAGCCACCAACATGGTCACTTCCTATTTCGATCCGGGAACCAAACTGATTTATGCCATCGGAGCCGTGGTCGGCCTTATCGGAGGCGTGAAGGTCTATTCCAAGTTTTCCTCGGGAGATCCCGACACCTCCAAGACGGCAGCCAGCTGGTTCGGCGCCTGTATCTTTTTAATCGTAGCCGCCACAATCTTACGCTCATTCTTCCTCTGATTATGGCGGAGTATCCTATCAACAAGGGAATCGGCCGCAGCCCTGAGTTCAAGGGGCTGAAAAGCCAGTACCTGTTCATCTTCGCCGGCGGACTGCTCGCCCTGTTCGTCCTGTTTGTCATCATGTACATGGCAGGTATCGACCAGTGGGTATGTATCGGTTTCGGTGTCATCTGCGCTTCGGTGCTTGTCTGGGTGACTTTTCGCCTGAACGCGAAATACGGTGAATGGGGACTGATGAAATTGCAGGCGCTGCGCCGCCATCCCCGCTACATCATCAGCCGGAAAGGTTTTCTCCGGTTGATTTGTCCAACCCCGAAAAAACGTAATGTATGAGAAATGTAATGAAAGCCGCCACGCTGGAAAGCCGGTTTCCGCTGATGGCCGTCGAGCACGGGTGCATCATCAGCAAGGATGCCGACATTACCGTGGCCTACAGGGTGGAGCTGCCGGAAGTGTTCACGCTGACACGCGCCGAGTACGAGGCCCTCCATTCCACATGGGCGAAGGCAGTCCGGGTTCTGCCGAACTACAGCATCGTCCACAAGCAGGACATCTTCATCGAGGAGAGCTACAGACCTGATATCTGCCGGGATGACCTGAGTTTCCTCAGCCGAAGCTTTGAAAGACATTTCAACGAGCGGCCGTACCTGAACCATACCTGCTATCTGTTCCTGACCAAGACCACGAAGGAACACAGCCGCACGACAAGCAGTTTCAATGCCCTCACGCGCGGGTTTATCATCCCCAAGGAGATGCAGGACAAGGATACCGTTGCACGCTTCCTGGAATGCTGCGGGCAGTTCGAGCGTATCGTGAACGACAGCGGTCTGCTCCGCATGGTCAGGCTGACGGACGAAGAGATTACCGGTACGGAAACCTCCGCGGGCATTATTGAAAAGTATTTTTCGCTTTCGCAGGAAAATACGACCAGCCTGCAGGACATCACTCTCGGAGCCGGGGAAATGAAGGTCGGCGACAACCTGCTCTGCCTGCATACCCTCTCCGAAACGGAAGACCTGCCGTCATCCGTGGGTACGGACAGCCGTTATGAACGGCTGTCCACGGACCGCAGCGACTGCCGCCTGTCCTTTGCCGCACCGATAGGGATACTGCTCACGTGCAACCATATCGTGAACCAGTATCTCTTCATAGACGATTCGGCGGAGAACCTGAGGAAATTCGAGCAGACCGCCCGCAACATGCACTCGCTGTCCCGTTACAGCCGTTCCAACCAGATCAACCGTGAATGGATTGAGGAGTACCTGAACGAGGCGCACAGCAAGGGACTCACTTCCATCCGTGCGCACTGCAATGTCTTTGCATGGAGCGACGACCGCGAGAAGCTGAAGCGTATCAAGAATGATGTGGGCAGCCAGATTGCCCTGATGGAGGCCAAGCCCCGCCATAACACGGTTGATGTGCCGACACTCTTCTGGGCGGCCATTCCCGGCAATGCCGGTGATTTTCCGTCTGAGGAAAGCTTCTACACCTTCATCGAGCAGGCCCTGTGTCTGTTCATCGGGGAAACTTCCTACAAGGATTCGCTCTCGCCGTTCGGCATCCGCATGGTGGACCGTCTGACCGGAAAGCCTGTCCATCTGGACATTTCCGACCTGCCGATGAAGAACGGTACGATTACCAACCGCAACAAGTTCATCCTCGGACCTTCGGGCAGCGGAAAGTCATTTTTCACCAACCACATGGTGCGCCAGTATTACGAACAGGGAGCGCATGTGCTGCTGGTGGACACGGGAAATTCCTATCAGGGACTGTGCAGCCTTATCCATGCCCGAACGCATGGCGAGGACGGCATCTATTTCACCTATGAGGAGAGCGATCCGATAGCCTTCAATCCTTTCTACGTGGAGGACGGTGTGTTTGACATCGAAAAAAAGGAGTCCATCAAGACGCTTATCCTTACCCTGTGGAAACGTGACGACGAGCCGCCGACACGTGCCGAGGAGGTGGCGCTCTCCAACGCGGTCAATCTCTTTCTGGAGAAGATACGCACGGACAGTACCGTGGTTCCGTCCTTCAACACCTTCTATGAGTTCATCCGTGACGAGTATCAGGAAATCCTGAAGACCAAGCGTACACGGGAGAAGGATTTTGACGTGTGGGGGTTCCTGAATGTGCTGGAACCTTATTACAAGGGCGGCGAGTATGACTTCCTGTTGAATTCCGACAGACAGCTTGATTTGCTTGGCAAACGCTTCATTGTCTTCGAGCTGGACAATATTCGTGACAACAAGGTGCTGCTTCCGATTGTCACCATCATCATCATGGAAACTTTCATCAGCAAGATGCGAAAGTTGAAAGGTATCCGAAAGATGATACTTATTGAGGAATGTTGGAAGGCATTGGCATCCGCCAATATGAGCAACTATATCCGCTACCTTTTCAAGACCGTCCGAAAGTTTTTCGGAGAGGCTGTTGTCGTTACCCAGGAGGTGGAAGACATCATTTCGTCACCCATCGTCAAGGGAACCATCATCAACAACAGCGACTGCAAGATTTTGTTGGACCAGAGGAAGTATGTCAACAAGTTCGATGAAATCCAGTCCCTGCTGGGTCTGACCGACAAGGAACGTGCCCAGATTCTCTCCATCAACATGGCCAACAGCCCGTCCCGCAAGTACAAGGAAGTGTGGATAGGTCTTGGCGGAACACAGTCGGCGGTCTATGCCACCGAGGTCTCGCCGGAAGAGTACTGCACCTATACGACCGAGGAGACGGAAAAGCTTGAAGTAATGCGGCTTACCCGGAAGCTGGGTGGCAATATCGAGCTGGCAATCAAGCAGCTGGCCGAGAGCAAGAGGAAAAAGTGAAATCATTTATCAACCCATTAAACTTCTGAATTTATGTATAGCAATCTGGAATCTAATGAAAGCAAACGCCGTGAGGTCGTGTCATCCCTCTACTGGTCCCTGATGCAGGGCTGGAATATTCCTCTTTCCATACAGGAGTATTACGGACTCACGGAGGATTACCGTCTGTTCCATCAGCTTGAAGGGATGGCTCCTGACGAATACCTGCGGAAGAGGCAGACGGGAGAAGTACCCGACATTCTGGAGGTGGATGCAAGACTGACACATGTGGTGGAGAAGATTTTTGAAAGTGTGTGTCCCCGTCCTCCGGCTGAATACCTCGACAAGCTGAACGGGGAACTGGAGAGGCTGGGCAGTATTGCCGTCTCGCCGGATTCCGTACATGACCCGATACATATCCGTCCGGATTTTCTCGTGAAATACGGCATTGACAGGAGCAGTCCGGAGGATGTGATACGGAAACAGGCGGAGAAGGCTTACCGGGAACTGGATGCCCGATTTGTCAGGATGACCGGCAGACGTCCTTATGCGGACGAGTTCTTCAGGAATATCAGGCCTGCCCGCACGGTCTCCTCGGAAACAACACTGCGGAGGAAACCGCACATCACCGTCCGTCCTAAGCCGAAAGGCCGCAAGATGGGACTCTGAACTAACGGAAAAGATTTATCAACCATTAAAGATTAACGACATGAAGAAAAGAATTCTGACTGCCTTATGCTGTATCTGCCTCCTTTCGGCAGGCAGGGCACACGCCCAATGGGTAGTGACCGATCCCGGGAATCTTGCCCAGGGCATCATCAATGCCGCCAAGAATATCGTCCACACGTCCTCGACGGCTGGCAACATGCTCAACAATTTTCAGGAGACGGTCAAGATTTACAAGCAGGGCAAGGAGTATTATGACGGCCTTAGGAAAGTGAAGAATCTGGTACGCGATGCCCGCAAGGTGCAGCAGACCATCCTGATGGTCGGCGACATCACGGAAATCTATGTGACCAGTTATGAGCGTATGCTCAGTGACCCTTATTTCACCCCTGAGGAACTGAGTGCTATCGCCCTCGGCTACACGAAGCTGCTGGAGGAGAGTGCCAATCTGCTGACGGACCTGAAGACGGTGGTCAACGAGAACGGCCTTTCGATGAACGACAAGGAACGTATGGACATCATCGACCGCTGTTATACCGACATGCTGCAATACCGCAGTCTGGTGCAGTACTATACCAACAAGAACATCGGCGTGTCGTACCTGCGTGCCAAGAAACAGAATGATCTCGACCGTGTGATGGCTCTGTACGGTTCACCCAACGAACGCTACTGGTAATTTCAAGGAGGATTGCTTATGGTATTGTTGGCTGTGAATTTTGACAATCTGCACCAGATCCTGCAAAGTCTGTACACGGACATGATGCCGCTCTGTTCGCAGATGACCGGCGTGGCCAAGGGCCTTGCCGGATTGGGAGCCCTCTTTTATGTGGCGTATCGTGTCTGGCAGTCACTGGCCAGGGCCGAACCTATTGACGTGTTCCCTTTGCTGCGTCCGTTTGCTCTGGGTATCTGCATCATGTTTTTTCCGACCATCGTGCTGGGTACGCTCAACAGCATTTTGTCACCCGTCGTGACCGGAACGCACAGGATTCTGGAGACGCAGACCTTTGACATGAATGAGTATCGGCAGCAGAAGGACAAGCTGGAGATTGAGGCGATGCGGAGGAATCCCGAGACGGCCTACCTGGTGGACAAGGAGGCTTTTGACAACAAACTGGATGAACTGGGAGCTCTGGACGCTATCGAGGCTTGCGGTATGTATGTGGACCGTGCCATGTACAACATGAAGAAGTCCGTGCAGAATTTTTTCCGTGAGCTGCTGGAACTGATGTTCAATGCGGCCGCGCTTGTAGTGGACACGCTAAGGACATTCTTCCTGATTGTCCTTTCCATTCTCGGACCGATTTCCTTTGCCATTTCGTGCTGGGACGGATTCCAGGCTTCGTTGAGCCAATGGTTTGTCCGCTATATCAGCATCTATCTGTGGCTGCCCGTCTCCGATCTTTTCAGCAGCGTGCTGGCACGCATACAGACCCTGATGCTTCAGAGGGACATCGAGCAGCTGTCCGACCCCAACTTCATTCCGGACAGTTCCAATGCCGTGTACATCACGTTCCTGATTATCGGCATCATCGGGTATTTCACGATTCCGACCGTGGCCAACTGGATCGTGCAGGCCGGTGGAGGAGCAGGAAATTACGGCAAGAACGTGAATCAGGCTGCTTCCAAGACAGGCTCCATTGTGGGCGGTGCCGCAGGTGCTACTGTAGGAAATGTGGCCGGAAGACTAATCAAGTAACAATCATAAAACGAATAAGAATGGAATTCAAATCATTGAAAAATATCGAGACCAGCTTCCGGCATCTGCGCCTGTTCGGAATAGTCTATCTGGGTGTCTGCACCCTGCTTGTGGGTTATTCCGTGTGGAAGGCATACAGTTTTGCCGAAGCCCAGCGCCAGAAGATCTATGTGCTGGATGAGGGGAAGTCGCTCATGCTCGCCCTCTCGCAGGACCTGGAGCAGAACCGTCCCGTAGAGGCAAGGGAACATGTCAGACGTTTCCATGAGCTGTTCTTCACGCTGGCCCCTGACAAGAGTGCCATCGAGGGGAACGTGCAGCGTGCCATGTTCCTGAGTGACCGTTCCGCCTATTCTCATTACGGGGATCTGGCCGAACAGGGTTATTACAATAGAATAATTTCGGGCAATGTCAGCCAGCGTATCGAGATAGACAGCGTGAAATGCGACTTCAACACCTATCCGTATGATGTCATGACATACGCACGCCTTTTCATCATCCGTGAGAAGAGCGTGACGGAACGCAGCCTTGTCACGCATGGCAGGTTGCGGAATTCCACCCGCAGTGACAACAATCCGCACGGGTTCATCCTGGAAGGGTTCCACGTGCTGGAGAACAGGGATATCAGAATGTATGACAGATAAAACAATGTATGTATGAGAAAAATGTATGTAAAGTTCAAGGATTGTATCGGGGGCAGGCTGCGCGGCCTTTGTGACAGACTCACACCCCGTCAGAGGGCAATCGCCGTCATCGTGATGGTTTCCCTTTTCGCATTGGTGAATTTCTACATGATTTTCCGTGCGATTTATGACATCGGACGGGAGGATGCCCGGCAGGACATCATCAGGATAACCCCGCTTGAGGTTCCCGACTTTGTGCCTGCGGATACCCTCTCCGATATGAAAGTCCGTGAGATGGAAGAGTTTTTTAACCAGTTCAACAAGTAAGATTATGAGTACAGATGCAGAAAAATTGAAACAGAAGCAGAAAATAAGGAAATATCTGGTTTTCACAGGTATGTTCCTGCTGTTCCTCGGGTGCATGTGGCTAATTTTCGCCCCGTCCGAGAAAGACAGGCAGGAGGCGGAAAGGAAGACGGGCTTCAATGCCGAACTTCCCGATCCGAAAGGTACGGGTATAGAGGCGGACAAGATGGCTGCCTATGAGCAGGCAGACATGATTCGCCGGCAGGAGGAGAAGAAGCGTACGCTGGCCGACTTCTCCGCCCTGACCGATGGACACAGACAGGATAATGTCCCGGAAATAGAAACGGCACAGGAAATTGGAAGTGAAAATGAAAGCCGTGCGTACCGTTCCGTAGGAAATGGCAGGACGGGAGCCTTCGCCTCTTCCGCCTCGGCCTACAACGACATCAACGCCACTCTCGGTAGTTTTTACGAGAGTCCTGAGGAAGACCCGGAAAAGGAAGCCCTGAAAGCAGAGGTGGAACAGCTCAGACAGGCTGCCGCAGCGCAGACGGCCGGACCGAGCTACGAGGAACAGGTGGCTCTGCTGGAGAAGTCCTATGAACTTGCCGCCAAATATATGCCTTCGGGCGGCAGCACGGGAACAGCGGACAGTCAGGAGACGGAAAGTCCCTCAAGGGAGAGGAAGGCGAAAGCCGTTCCCGTCGGGCTGGTGTCCTCTCCGGTCGTGTCGTCCCTTCCTCAGCCTCTTACCGATTCGGTACAGTTCGCGAGGCTGCTTTCCGGTGCGGATATCGGCTTCCATACAGCTGTGGGCAGTGCCGGGACACAGATGGCGAGGAATACCATACGGGCCTGTGTGCATGGCGACCAGACCATTATCAGCGGACAAAGCGTGCGTCTCAGGCTGCTGGAGGCCATGCGTGTGGGAAGATACGTGCTTCCCCGCAATACCCTGCTGACCGGTGAGGGACGTATCCAGGGCGAGCGGCTTGGCATTGAAATCCTGCAGGTCGAATATGACGGCAATGTCATTCCCGTGGAACTGACCGTGCTGGACAGTGACGGACAGGCCGGGATATTCATTCCCGGTTCGACGGAAGCTAATGCGGTACGGGAAGTGGCCGCCAACATGGGACAGAATCTCGGCACGACCATCTCCATCACCAACCAGTCGGCAGGTGACCAGCTTCTCTCCGAGCTTGGACGAGGGGCCATACAGGGCGTGTCGCAGTACATCTCCAAAAAGATGCGCGAGGAGAAGGTACACCTCAAATCAGGCTACGGACTGATGCTTTATCAGAACAACAATCAATAACCCATTAAAACAGTAAAGACATGAAAAAGATTCTTTTGATGCTTGCCCTCGCAAGCGGCGTTGCAAGTGCACATGCACAGTCGGCTGATACCACGGCCGTAAATGATTTGACCCTGAAGGCGGATATCTATCCGCAGCAGGAGGACGGCGACCTCTATCACGGGCTGTCCAGAAAGCTCACCTTTGACCGGATGATTCCGCCTTACGGTCTGGAAGTGACGTATGACAAGACGACCCATATCATCTTTCCCTCGGCTGTCCGTTACGTGGATCTCGGTTCTCCGAATCTGATTGCGGGCAAGGCGGACGGTTCAGAGAATGTAATCAGGGTAAAGGCTACCAGAAAGAACTTCCGTGAGGAGACCAACATGTCGGTGATTACCGAAAGCGGAAGTTTCTACACCTTCAATGTGAAGTATGCCGACGAGCCTCTGCTGCTCAACATCGAGATGGCCGATTTTGTTCATGACGGCAGCGAGGTGAACCGCCCGAACAATGCCCTTGACATCTACCTGAAGGAACTCGGCAGCGAGTCGCCCAAGCTGGTACACCTTATATCCAAGGCCATCCACAAGGATAACAGACGTCATATCAAGCATATCGGGAGCAAGGCGTTCGGCATCCAGTACCTGCTGCGCGGGCTCTATACCCACAACGGGCTGCTCTATTTCCACACCCAGGTGAAAAACACGTCGAACGTGCCTTATGAGGTGGATTTCGTGACGTTCAAGATTGTGGACAAGAAGGTACTCAAGCGCACGGCCATCCAGGAGCAGGTGATATTTCCACTGCGTGCCTACAACTATGCCACGGCTGTTGCCGGAAAAAAGGACGAGCGTACCGTCTTTGTCTTTGACAAGTTCACCATTCCCGCCGACAAGATGCTGGTGGTGGAGATGCACGAGAAGAGCGGAGGCCGTCATCAGACCTTCACCGTGGAGAGTGAGGATATCGTGAGAGCGAGGGTTATCAATGAACTTAAAGTGAAATGACCATGAAGAAGTATCTGTTTCTTTTTGCCGTATGCGTATCGCTTGCCCTGTCATCGGGGCAGGCATACGCCCAGCGTTACCTTCCCGGAATGAAGGGCGTGGAACTCAGGGGAGGCTTTGCCGGAAGCCTGCAATCTCCGGTTGACTGGTACACGGGGTTTGCCGTGTCGGGCTATACGAAAAGGGCCAACCATTGGGTGGCTGGCGTGGAATACCTGCTGAAGAACTACGGCTATCGCGGGACTTCCGTCCCACGGGCCCAGTTTACTGCCGAGGGCGGCTATTATTTGAAGTTCCTGTCCGACCCGGCGAAGATATTCTTCCTCTCTGTCGGCGGTTCCGCCCTGGTGGGATATGAAACGTTGAACTGGGGAGAAAAGGTTCTGTATGACGGTTCCATGCTTTCCTACCGGGATGCCTTCGTCTATGGCGGAGCCCTGACGTTAGAACTGGAAAGCTATGTGACGGACCGTATCGTGCTGCTTGCCCATCTGCGTGAACGTGTGCTTTGGGGCAGTTCTCTGGGAAAATTCACGACACAGTTCGGGCTTGGAGTCCGTTTCATCATCAATTAGACGCCTATGGATATAGAGATGATCAGAGGCATTCCCATTGAGGAATTCCTGTCCCGTCTGGGACAGAAGCCGGTCAGACGGCACGGCGACGAATGCTGGTATCTCTCCCCGTGCCGTGAGGAAAGGACACCTTCGTTCCATGTGAACACCCGTAAGGGCGTATGGCATGACTTCGGCACCGGGCATGGAGGCGACATCTTCACCCTTGCGGGGGAACTTTCAGGAAGCGACGGCTTCATGGCGCAGGCGAGGTTCATCGCCGGAGTATATGGAGGAACAGTCCCCGAATATGCCGGACAGAAAAGAGAAAAGGAAAGTGTCAGGACAGAAAAGCGCAAGGAGCCTTCCCGCTTTGAGGAGGTGGTTTGCGGTCCCTTGCGCTGTAATGCCCTGCTCGGCTATCTGAAGGGACGCGGCATACCTGCGGAAATTGCCCGTGCAGAGTGCGAGGAAGTACGGTTCCGGCTGTACGGGAAGCGGTATTTCGCCGTCGGCTTCAGGAACATGGGCGGAGGCTATGAGCTGCGGACCAGGTTCATGAAATGGTGCCTGCCGCCCAAGGACATCTCCGTCATCCGCAACGGATCGCTTACCTGCAACCTTTTTGAGGGCTTTATCGACTTTCTTTCATGGAAGGTACTCGGCATCAGCCGCGGTGAGGATTATCTGGTCCTCAATTCGGTGGCCCTGCTTGAACGTTCGTTCCCTTTTCTGGACAATTACGGGAGGATCCGGTGCTACCTGGACAATGACGATGCCGGAAAAAGGACACTGGCCGTCCTTCGGAAACGCTACGGTGACAGGATTGACGACTGTTCCGACCTGTATGCCGGATGCAAGGACCTGAACGAATATCTGGAAAGCAATTTTCCGCCTGAACAGTAATTTTTTTATAAACCGTTAAAACAAGAAATGAATATGAAACCGATTATGAACAAGAAAGGGCTGTTTGCCCTTGTATGCGCCCTGATGGGCATGACCTTCAGTATATTGACCTCGTGCAGCGATGACCTTGACGTGCAGCAGTCCTATCCCTTTACTGTGGAGACGATGCCTGTACCCAAGCGTATCGTGAAAGGCGAGACCGTGGAAATACGCTGTGAACTGAAACGGGAAGGACGGTTCTCCGACGCCCGCTATACCATCCGCTATTTCCAGCCGGACGGCGAAGGCAAACTGCGCATGGATGACGGGATGGTGCTGCTGCCCAACGACCGTTATCCTCTGGACAGGGAGGTGTTCCGTCTTTATTACACCTCAGAGTGTGAAGACCAGCAGAGCATCGACATCTATTTTGAGGATAACAGCGAGCCGGCACAGCTTTTCCAGCTGACCTTCGATTTCAACAACGAGACGGAGGACGAGGATACCGTAGTTACGTCAAGCGGCGAGGAACTGCCTGTTGTCGTATCACAATGAACCTGACCTGCCTATGGGAATAAGAGCAAAGTTGTTTGCGGCGTTTTTCGCCATCATCTGCTTCGGGAGCATACCGTTGCGGGCGGAGAATCCGGTAAAGGAGAAACAGGATAGGTTCAGCCTTGCCGTAGAGTGTATCAAGCGATTCGAGGGCTGGCATGGAGAAAAAAGACACTGGCCTTATGTCGGGTACGGGCATAAGGTCCTTCCTGGGGAAAGGCTGACCAATGACATTACAAAAGAACAGGGTGATTCAATCCTGAGAGCGGATTTACGCAAGCTGTGCCGTATGTTCAGTTATCTGGGACGTGATTCATTGATCGCCGCTGTTTTGAGCTATAATGTGGGGGCATACCGTCTGAAAGGTTACGGCAAAATGCCCAAAAGCAAATTGTTGAAGAAGCTGGAGGCCGGAGACCGGAATATCTATAAGGAGTATGTCTCTTTCCGGTGTTACAAAGGCAAGGTAGTTCCGAGCATTGAACGGAGAAGGAAGGTGGAATATCTGCTGCTTTTTGAAGAGTAAAAGAGAAGGGAGAATCTTTCGGTGTATTTCCGTCAGGTTCTCCCTTTTTAGTAAAGTTATTGTAAATTCCAATTTATGAAGTACATCCATACATTCACTATACAGTTCTTTTTCCATTTCATACTTATTGAAGGGATATTTATCATGATATACAATATCCTCTTCCGAATGGATTTCTTTATCTTCATGCTCTTCCGGTTCGGTTATCACTCGGTCATCAAGAATTCTAATAAGTGAATATGTATGGTCCGGAATATCCATTGTGGGATTTGCAAGGATGGTTCGTTTTACCGAAAGGTTGCCATTGTCTATGTTGCAAAGTGATTGGACATTACGGAAATGAATTTGAATATATGTCTTATTCGGGACTGCCGCTATATTTTGTGTTGCCATAGCTTTCATTCCATTTAATGGAATCAGTGGCATAGTTCATTTTTACGAATCCATTATTATATGTCCCTTTGATCTTGTAGGATTTGTCATAGATATAACCATTGGCATAATACCCTCTTATATTCCGTAGTGTATCGAATATATGTCCATTGGCGTAATTCCCTAAAACTTTACCTTCTGAATCAAGAATATAGCCATTGCTATAGGTCATGTGAGATGTAGTGCCACATGAACAAAGAATGAAGAAAACTATTGAGATAATATAATACATCGTTTTCATTTGAGGAAATCTATTTGGGGGTAATATTATACTTCAGTAATTCATAACAATGGCAATCGACAAAGCGGCCGTTCTTGAAGCAGGCTTTTCTGAGGATGCCGCACTTATGGAAACCGGCTTTTTCGAGAACCTTCATCGATGCCAGGTTGTTTTCATAAACATGGGCATGGATCCGCACTGTATCGGAATGGCTTAGATAATCTTCCACAGCCTGCTTTATGGCTTCGGTCATGATGCCCAGGTTCCAATATGGCTCTGCAAGCCAATAGCCCAGTTCTGCATTATACCGCTCAACGTCCGTACCCCTGATGAAGCTGATATTTCCTGCAGCTTCGTGATTGATCTCGATGCAGTAATTGCTCTGTTCACTTTGTCCTTCAACAAAACTTATGAATTGCTCTGCATCCTTTTCCGTATAGGGATAAGGAAGAGCATCACGGCAATTGTCCCAAATCTTTTTATTGTTCAGGTGTCTTGCTAATGCCGGTACGTCTGCTCTGTTCCAGTTTCGCAGTTTGAATGATTTTATTGTCTGGATTTTATTGTCAGACTTCAGGTATCGGATCACCTTACATGGATTCCCGACAGCCACACAGTTTGCCGGAATTGATTTTGTCACAACACTTCCGGCACCAATCACACTTCCTGTTCCTATTGTTATGCCTGCCAGAATTATACTGCCGCCACCAATCCACACATTGTCCTCTACGGTAATCGGAAGAGACCGTGTACGGAAAAATAGTTCGCTCGAATTTTCATCCCAGTTCTCGACGAATCTTTCGTTGTAGTCTATCGGATGTGTAGCCGTATAGAACTGTACATTGGGGGCTATCAGAACCTGATTCCCTATACGGATATGATTCTCGTCCATCATTGTGCAGTTGTCATTAATGACAGACTTATCCCCAATGAAAATATGCTTTCCGCACTGGCATAAGAAATTACGTCCTACTGACGACCGCAGACCTATGCTCCCGAGCATATCCCTTAAAATACCGCTTCTCTCAGAATCTTCCAAGTCCGGGCTGTCAAGTCTGGCAAGACAGGCTTTGGTATTGGAAATCATTTCAAGTACCTCCGGGTTCAGACTGTTGCAATATTCTCCGGACATGAATCGGTCGTAATTGCTTGTATGATGTTGATGGTGTTCTTTCTCCATGTTTTTCTTTATTATGCCCTAAAGATACGCATAATCCACAAATTCACTGCTTTATTTATTGGAATCATTGATAAAACAATAACGAGGATGAATTCTTAGACATATTATAAGTTCTCACGTACTATTTGAAATAATGTGGATCAGATAAAGAAATGCAGATATATTTTTGTCATTTTAAGGTTGTTATACTAACTTTGTCGTTCAATTTATAACCATCAGTTGTAACAATGAGATTTAATAAAGTATTTTTGTTTGTACTGACAGTCATAATACTACCAGTCAGTATGTAGTCCAGCTCTATTTTCACAATAAAAGTTATCGATAAATTTGTTGGAGAATTAATGTAATGAAAATATAATTTACTGATTGTAATATGAATATATTGAATAGGTGTGTAGCTGTTTTGCTATTGATTTTTGGTCTGCAGATAAATATTCATGCACAAAACGTAGCGGAGAGGAAATTCTTGGCATCCATTGATTCGCTTGATGTTCTGATGCGTGCAAAATTCGGCGAGAATAATTTTCAAGCTGCTGAAGATCTTTGTCAGGAAATGATCGGCCTTTACGATGCACAAGCCTCACAGTTATCCGAAGCTTACGCTTATTTCAAGTATGCAGGATACTACAATATGGCTTGTATGCAGGTAAAACAAGGGAAAAAGCAGGAAGCCGCTTCCAATCTGGCCAAGGCGTTGGAGAGCGGAAGGATGGAAGTCAGCTACAATAATGTAGTAAATGACGAAGATTTTAGAACTATTCTGGATGAGGATGTGTTGCAACCTGCCCTGAAACGGCTGAAGGAAACCTCGGATTATCTTTATATCCTGAAGAATGCACCGGAATATACCCGTGCGCAGCAGACTGACACTCTGCCGCGAATAGCTTATGCACAAGCCGACGATCCCAATCTGGTGCGTGTCCGCGAGTATTTCCAGCTGGACAGCGTGGCTGTTGCAGGCGACGAAATAGCTACAATCAAACGTATCCTGACCTATATCCACGACGAGATACGTCATGACGGACAGAACAGTAACCCGGAAGGCGGAAACAACTCCATCAACTACGCTGAGGTCTGCAAGGACGGCAACCGCGGACTGAATTGCCGTGGACTGGCCACGGTGCTGAATGAGTGCTACCTCGCGATGGGGATCCCGTCGCGCGTCATTACCTGTATGCCAAAGACTTATGTTACAGACTGCCACGTCATCAACGCCGTCTACTCGTCAACGCTTGGCAAATGGCTTTGGGTAGACCCTACGAATAACGCATGGGTGACGGATGACCGGGGCAATATGTTGAGCATACAGGAGGTGCGCGAACGGCTTATAAGCGGCCAGCCAGTACAGGTTAATGAGGAGGCTAACTGGAACAATCAAAAGAAAATCACGACAGAGGAGTACCTCTATGATTATATGGCCAAGAATCTCTTCTACCTTGAGAGTTGGACACGCTATGGGTTCAACACGGAGAGCGACCATGAGAACCTCATCAACTACATCTTTCTGCAGCCCACCGGTTGTGAGAGCAGTCAGAGGCGGCCGAGAAACTTGTCTGTTAATGATGACCGCTATTTCTGGCAGGTTCCTTGATGTGTAATTGTTATATGTTCCATCTCTACGAGAACTATCTATCAGATATACTCTACCAAGTTATAAGTGCTTTCTTTTGCTACGTAATAATCTGAATGGTTATATCTGCGAAATACAAAAGCATGAAATTTACAAAAGTATTTTTATTTGTGCTAACGGTTATCATATTATGTATCGGTTTGTGCGAATAAACCGATACATAATGTAGATTGACGAAAACAATTAAAATATAAATACTTATGACTATTAAATCAATATTTTCTATTTTCATTTCCTTTTTTCTATCATGTGCTTTTTCGACTATTAAAGCTCAAACTGATGTTCGCCCTTATAAAGAGTGGGAAGCTACCCAATTCGTTGCTGTTAGTGGACATCAACCAGAAGATTATGTCCTTACTGATAATAATTGGGAAATAATGTATAATTTACGTACTCCACATACCCAAAGAGAACTTCTTGATATGGGGATAAAATGTTCTGACAGCCAATTATTATTGTTGGAAGTAGGAGGACTGATTAATAAAACAGAAGGAAAATGGAAATGCACAATTCCTATTCTCGATAAAGAACAGACCACATCTTTAAGAAATATTAGTAAGGAGATTGCGAAGTCTATGTATTCAAAAACTAAGAATGACTTTGTTTCTCTTGTACATACAATTAAAGACATGGGGTTTGAAAATAATGCTCTTTCATTGGTCTTTTCTTATCTTTTGGACGGTAGGATGTGGACAAAGCTGGTTTTATTTGATGATATAAACAACCATGCTGGTTGGAGCGGTTGTTACTGGGTTTTATATGAGCCACGCAAAGACCTTAAATTCGGTACAAATGGTTTCGGTGATATGAATTTGATATTAACCTATCTCAACAGTGAGGTTTCACCAAGCAGTAAAACGATGGATGATAGCGCTGATGAAATATCCAAATATGGGAAAATAAACAATCCGCAACTTATCTCTAAACTCATTCCATACGGCTTGACAAACAAAAACGGAAACATTCTATTTCCTGTCATAAAAAAACAGCAAGATAGTTTTCATCAAATTATTGATAAGCTTGTTAATTCCATTTCGTCAGAACTTAAAGACAACTGTGGCAATATCGCAACCCAATATGAGATAAATGATGAAAATACTGCAATGGTGATTTTGTATCATGAAGTTATGTGGTATTTGATGGATAATCTGATTCAAGACAAAGTGCTAAACATACCAGCTGTTTTTCAAGACGAAGAAAACAACAAAAAACGATTAAATGAAGTCGTGTTCTTTATTGAGGGTGGATTAATGCAATAATATCTATTCCAGAATTATCTGGTGTAGACAATATTTTGCGGTTACAGTCCGCTACAAATTCAATACTGCCAAAAGCAAGTACAAAGGTACTGGTGCTGGAGATAGTCAAAAGAGCCGTATGTAGATATTATCCAAACTCAAAAATGAACCTGAATAAATAATTTAGAACTTTATAATATGAGATATTTATTGCTTTTTGTTTTTTGCGCTTTGACAACCATTACATTAAAGGCACAAACACCTTCTATTGAGGCGTTGCGTACATGCGCAGCTGAAAAGGGGATGCCTCCCAAAGAATACATATTCAAGCTGTTCGAGAAATCGGATATAGTCGTGCTGGGTGAGCGCGACCACCGTGACACGGTACAATACGACCTGATTCAGGACATCCTGGCCGATCCCCGTTTTGCCGAGCAGATAGGATATGTCTATATCGAAGTCGGCTCGTACAACATGAACGATGATGTAAACCGCCTGCTGCAAGGCAGTTATCCGACGGAGGCGGCCTTCATGGACAGCCTATATGCCTATTACAGGAAGTCGGAGACCTTCTATCCGATTTGGGAAAAATACAACCGTGTGAAGTTCTTGAAAGGTATATATGAAATAAACCGTACCTCTCCGAAGAAAATCAGGCTCGGACTGACCGATTGCGAGTTCTCGTGGGATGAAATCCGTACTGTAGAGGACTACAAGGATTTCTGGAAGTCACCTGGTTTGAACGATCGCGACAGTTTAATGGCTACCCATATTTCGGAAATGTATGCACGTCAGACACCCTTGAACGGTAAACGCAAGGCCTTGGTGATAACCAATCAGCCTCATGCCATCAACGATTCGTTTATTCTCAAAAAGAGCAATACTGTTTATGGGGCACAGGGTTGGTGGATGAAGAAAATCTTTGGAGAAGAACGAGTCAAAATCGTGGTACTGAATTGGTTTGATTACGTCCTGTTTGACGGGAGTAATTTCCCGATGACCTGTGGTGGAAATTGGGATGCAGCCTTTGAACTGTTGGAATGCCGCCCGTTCGCCATTGATTTGAAAAACACACCTTACGGAGAAACTGCTTACAACGGTCACGTCGGAGGTACCACGACCAAATCAAAGAACAAATGTTGGCAGGATGTGGCAGATGGACTTATCTACTATGCACCCCTCTATGACCATGTAGCTGCTTGGGGTATTGAAGGTCTCATAACCAAAGAATTTGAACCTGAAATCAAACGCCGTGTGACAATATTCTTCCAGGCAACACAACCCGGTGCAGAAATACCCATGGAGGCTGCCATCGATGAATATAACGTTTTTCACACTTATCCAGCCGCTATTAAAAGTAGAAATGAGGTTAAAGAGTTGATTAAAAATGTGTTGGAAAATAATAATTAACTTCACTAATTAACCTATATATCTCTGGAATATGCAAGAAAAGTCGTATACTAACTTTAGTAGTATTTATGTAATTAGAGCCGAGTTACAACCTCGGCTCTAATTACATATAGCATGAATATTTCATTCTGTAGCTGTTCAGCCTACCAGAACGGCATCCTGTATTTCAACTTCTGCGGGCAGACGGGAAAGCAGGAGTTCCGCCATTGCTCCGTTCTGCGGAATAAGTGCCGGGAAATCCGTTCTGCCCGGCTTATATATCTCAGTTGCTACATTATACAAGTCCCAAGCAGTAACCTGTCCCTTTTCGCGGACCAGTTTCAGAACCTCTTCCGTGAAGATGGAAATCTGGCTCTGGTTAAGCGGGTAGGTTTCCACGGAGGATGACAGGTTCCTGTCCGAACTGTCATGGGAGACACGCAATGCTGTCAGCAGCCCGATATACATATACACTTCCTCCAGTGAGACGATTCTGCGTTTCAGTCGCTGAATCCTTGCGATGTCCTCGTTCATGTTCACCTCGAAGTTTGCCAGCCATCCGTCCACCGTCTCGAATACCCCTTCCGTTGTTACCTTGTTCTTTCCGTAATTGCAGATGCTTCTTTCCGGCGAGAGGATACACTGGTTATGGCATACTTTCACGCACGGGCCTATGGCTGCCTGTATGCCGTCCTGATGGTAGGCGACGACCAGCGTAGTTGTCAGCTCGTCCGTTTCCCAGTCCTTGATCCGGATGGTAGCGAAGATGCGTCGGAGGATGTGGGCTTCCACTGCTTTTTCACCAAGTGTCTGTTCCACCTGCGGGAGAATGCTCACTCCCGGCTGTGTCTTGTTCCTATTCTGTGCCGCAAAGATTTCTTCCACCTCGTAATCGAGGTTGTACTTCTCGCAAATGTCCATCATACGCTGCAGGACTTGGTAGTGATAAATGCCCTGGACTGGCTTGCCGTAGATATCATTCTCCTTGTAGGTACGCTGGAGAGTCTCGAAGTTCATTACTTCGATTCCGTTGTTCTGAAAATCAAACTGCTGTTGTTTTTCCAATACTGCCATTGCTTCCATAATCTTGAATTTTATAAAGTTAATACTATGATTGTTTTTAGGTATGTATCTGCCATCCGTGGAACGGTTCAAGTGTCACGGCGAAGGATTGGTCGGGTATTCCGTGATAGAGCAGACCGCCTACAATGCCGATGCTTCCGTCGGAATAGCGTTGCGTGAAGCCGAACGAGTACGGGGCATGGTCATAGTAGAGCGAGATTTCGCTTGGATGGTCTGGATTTTCCTCCCATTTTTTCAGTCTGTCCAGACAGTTCTGGAGTGATGTGTCACCGATGGATTCGGCATAGCGTTTTACATTCTGGAAATGTTCTTCATTCAGGATTTTCATGATTCATTGTATTTTATCTGTTAAACACGTCCGGCTCCGGGAGCCAGTATTTTTTATTTTTCGCCTGCCTGACTGTCCCGTGGCCGTACTCGCAAGGTTTGGCGAAAGAAAATACCGCAGCCATCGGCGAGGATGATTTTCTTTCAGCCAACCCCATAGGGGCCTGACCTTGTCCGGGTACGTTGGACACGGGACTACCTTTGCAGGGAGGAAAATAAAATATACAGGTTATGTGTCGTTGTATTTTCTTGCAGGCATATCGGTGAGAAACCCATTGATTTGTTCGTCTTTGACAAAGGAATGGTGTATTTTTGCAAATCCTAATTTGAAAAATCATGGAAGATTATATAAAGAAAGCTGCGGATGCTTTCCTTGTGGAGCGTCCGTATGGTATGCGTGTGGATTACAGTAAGCGGGGATATGTGCTGTTCAACCGTAACCTCAATGTGTTGGGCAATGGGGAACATGCCCGCCTGGAGGAACTGCCTCTGGAAGAGTTTGATGTGGACGAGATTCCCCTGGAAGGTGAAATCATAAAGGAACATGCGGGTTTTACCGACGTGTTTTTCTATTCGGATTGTACCAATCCCTATGCAGGGTATGTGCTGAATCTGAAGAAGCTCAAGGTCTATAACCAGTTTATCTATCCTTTGGCGATGGTGCTGAACAGAAAACTGTAATATGGAGCATTCCGGATAAAATATCCGGAGGCAATGTTTACTATTCAACTTGTTTCTCCATAGGTATAAGAAAACGAGAGGAAAGTTTACGGATGACATGTAAATTCTCCTCTCGTTTATTTTGTATCTCCCGTACTCTGCTCTGACAGCAACTATAAAACTGAAAAACAAGATGATAGATTCTTGCTAATTATGAATGACCAAAAAAAGAAGTTATTTTCATAGAATTAAAGGCTTGTATTGTATTGGTTACCAATAATTTTATATCTTTGTTAGCGAACATATATCTTCCGTGTTATGGATAACAACAGATGTGCTTGTATAGATATCAAGACAATGAGTGGGCTGTATAGTATTTGTTTATAGTACCTACGAGATTCTGTAACTTTCATTTCACGGTTTATACTTAGGAAAAATAACAGCCAAATCGGCTGATAACATAACATTAGTCACTATTAATACTTAAAAACAAACATCATGGAAATTAGAGTAAAAAAAACAAACTATTTTGAAAATAAGTATTCACAACATAGCGACGGAACTATTAATAAGCGACAAAAGTTAATATCAGGCTTGTTGATATTTTGCATATCAACCTTTATGGCATTCTTTATTATTATTGGGTTTATAAATAATCCTGCTGGTTTTATCAATTTTATTGGTATAAATAAGACTGCTTTGGATATTCCATTGGCATGGGTTGTTGCAATTTTAGTTTCAATCTGTTATATCATCTACACTGCACATATGATACCAGTTGTACGTCAGAACCTGTTTAACTTTAATTGCTGGTTCAAATTACTTGGTATTTATGCTGCTTTTTCAGGGGGGATAGTTGAAGAGTTAGTTTTTCGACAAATGTTAATGAATTGGCTTAATACAAACGGGATAAATGTTATTCTACAAATTATTATTTCTGCTCTTTCTTTTGGTTTCCTTCATTTTTCATGGTCATTATTTGGAGGAAATATAAAAATCGGAATAGGTTCAACAATGTCAACTATTGTTTTGGGGGCATGTCTTGCTGTTATTTATGTTATAGCAGAACGTAATGTTTTACCCGTAATCATAGCCCATATTATTATAAACTTATTTGTTGAACCTTGGCTAATATTAAATGCAGTTAGTTCTGCTAACAACTCTCCTAATAGTTTAAATGAGAGGTTATAAAAATAGCGACTAACAAGCGGCTTAACCTCCCCGAAAGGTCGGTTAGCCGCCGGACATTCAGTTCGCAAGTATCTTTTACTTTCCGGCAAGAAATTCAAGATAGTCGGCCACAGCCTTATGGCATCCGGTAAAGTCGGGAGTACGGCGGCCTTTGTATTTCCTGAAACTGACGGTTCCGTTCCGGTCGATTGCTGCCACATGTCGGCTGAATGTCCCTTTGGTTCTGATATGGATGTCAAATCCGTCCCTTCCGGTGATTTCAAGAAACATTTCTGCCGTTATTTTCTCACCGCTTAGGAATTTCCGTTTGTTCTCGTCAAGCAACTGTTGCCATCGGGACTCTTTCTCCTTTCTTTCCAGTTCTTCTTTTCTTTTCCGTTCCAGACGCTTTTCTTCCTGCCTTTTTGCATACGTCTCACGGGCCTGTACCAAGGAAGTGGAGTCAAGACCGAGGGCATTGAATACATGGACAGACAAGAGGGGGATGATTTTTCCATCCTCCGCATCCTTCAGGGTGTTTTCAATCCAGTTTCTGCAATAGGTCGCCGCTTCTTCCCGGTGACCCTCCTTGTCAAGGATTCTGCGTGAATACTGTCCGCAGGAAAAATGGACATCACCTATCTTGCAGATTACATGGAAACTGTCTTCACTTTCGTTTCCGTATTCGTTTTTTCTTGCCAGCGAGATGAATACATTCTCCGCATACGGTTCAAGTTCCATGTATGGGGCAACGATGGTGTTGCCGTCAAATTTGTATTTCAATACTTTTGCTTTCATATTTCTATTCTGTTTTTCTGTCGGTACATATTCCATCTATTATCTCATTCTCTTTTCTCTCACCTTTGAGGAAGGCGAACAGCCACCGGAAAAAGAACGGGGCTTGGTCTGTCCCCAGCTGTGAGCTTTCCCCGTTACGGGTGGCGCATATTGCAAACCGTCCCAGTCCGAGACTGTCCTGTGGCGGTACGATATGGAATGACAGATCTTCCGTACCGTTGATATGAAGCCCGCCACGGTAGGTGTAGAAAGTCTTTGCGGCTCTACTGTCCGTATCAATGTCCACCCGGCTGTAGCCGCAGCGTTTCAGTTCTCTGATGATTTCCCTGTTTGTCATAATTGTATCTGTCTGATTGGATTTGAAATGTTCTGGTGTACTGTTCCCGTATTTGGGGATATGCCGTGTTCTGACACCCACTTCCGGTATGCCGTGGCATATTCCTGCCTTTCCCGTTCCAGACTGCTTTCCGTCTCCGGAGTATATCCGAGCAGGCGTATGTATCCGCCGTTGCAGCCTGTCAGTTCGCAGTGCATTCCGGCTGCCTCCAGTTTTCCGATGCGTTTCTGTGCCGTCTTCGCGCTTGAATACTCCTTGGGCCAGAAATAATGTTCTCCCTGTGAGCCGTAAAAGTCTTCTCCGAGTATCATTTCCCCGATATGCTTCCGGCTCTCGATGAAGCCGAAACGCGCCTTGCCCAGTGCCTGTCGCATAGCCTTGTGTGCAGGTCCTTCAGGATACCTGAACACTTCAGGAGTGTCTTTTCCCGTAATCTTCGGCAGTTCCATCCGGTACGGCTGTCTGTAGCTGCCGATTCCGAGCGTGAGGTAGAAGTTGGTGTGGAAATAGTCGGTCATGGGGTCGCTTTCATCGAAATTGTATGACATCACAAAATCCCTGACGTTTGTCATCACCTCCTTGGCCCGGTCGGTCAGACTGTCCGATGCCTGGATGTTGTAGTGGTTGATGTCTCCCTGTACCTTTCCGGACTCTCTGGTGAAAGCCTCGAAGTCTGCTTTCATCAGTCGGATAAGGATTGAGCTGTATCCGTCCTTGCGGACCGAGAAGGTGTATCTCGGATAGGTCTCCTTGAGCCATGCCCTGACCAGTTCCGTGATTTCCGGCGCGGACTGCCCGTTGTAGTTGCGCCCTTTCCAGCGGTATTCATTGTACACGTATTCGGTGTATTCCTTTGCGGTGGCACCCTGAAAGTCGTGTTCGTAGCCTGTCGGGGCTGTGGAAACGCAGGGCTTGTCTTTCCAGACCTCGAACAGCTTTCCGAATTCGGTGTTCACCTGCTGCATGAGGGCAGTATCACCACCCTTGTCCGGGTGGTGAAGCATTGCCAGACGGCGGTATTCCTTTTTCAGGTCCGCCAGTGATTGTATGTTCTGAAAATAAGTCATAGTTGTAGATATTAAAGTCCTGCAAGACGGTTGATGAAATATATCTGCCAGTCCTGGTCGAGTCCGAGGTTGCTGCACGCGATTTCGAAGTCTTCGCCTCTCAGGTCGTTGTCTGCCTGAAGTTCCTGCAGGTTCCTTATCTCGTCGTCCAAATATTCCTGTGCCTCTTCCTTGCCGCAACTGCATGAGTTGCAGATCAGGTCAATGATGTTCCGTGCCATAGCCGTTGTCTTTAATTGTTTGCCAGATATATATCCCGTTTCCCGTCATAGCTTTTGCCGTTCCACCACTCATCGGCGGCCTCGGCGAATGTCTGCCCGGAATCGTCTGAAGGGAAGTCGGACGCCTTGAGTCCGGTCAGGTATTCAAGGGCTTCGGTGTTGTTGGACTTCCACCATTCCTGCATCTTTTCAAGAAAGGATTGTCTGGAGCAGGTCTCCACATTGTCCGCGCACCGGGAGCACCAGATGTCGTCGTCCACGTCACTGTGATATTCGTTCGTGTTGACGTCCACCCATGCCTGTATCTCAATCTCTGCAGAACCGCAGTCGCTGCATACCCGAATTCTTGAATCGTCAGGGAGCTTGCGTCTGGCCTTGCCGTCATAGAGACTGACGGCCCGTTCCACCAGTTTTTCCCGGTAATGGTCCGTCAGTTCCGCATAGAACCGTTCGGAGGCTCCGAATACACCCTTGTCCGTCATCAGACTCCATTTTTCCCAAAAATGTGGGTACATTTCCTTGAAGACTGTCCTGCACTCTTCCTCACTCCAGGCATTCCACATGTAGTAGAAGAAGCTGGACACTGCATTTTCCGCTTGATATTTCATATTTCCGTTTTTATTTGAGGTTATACATTCTTGCAAAATGGCTGTTCACTTCGGGAATCCTTTTCTTGTAATAGGGCTGGTTGTCCCTGCACCAGTCCGCCAGTTCCTGTTTGTTCCTGAAAGGTTCCCTCCAGCTTTGCCCGCTCATGATCATTTCCACCTGGGGGGCCAGCTCCCTGATGAACGCTCCGACAGTCCATCCTTCCCGGATGTGTCTGTCCATATTGACTTTTGTTGCCATATCGTCTTTCATTTCAAGAGTTCCCGTTTGTATTTTCAAGTTGAAGCCTGACCGCTTCGTACATCTGATTAAGCCAATCTATGTTGCTGGCTCCAAGTTCGAAGGGAGCCTGGCTGCAAACCTCTTCCATACTGTCCTTTATTGTTGCCGTTACGGTAAGATGTTTGTCAGTAACCTCAATTCCCGTAACATAACATTCGTATGGATCAGCATTATCGTCGAACCAGATAATCCATACGGGGTCTTCTCCGTTATCGGTAAGTTTGATTTCTTTCAGGCCGTGCGCATCAAGCAGTTGTCTGATGGCCTCGATTATGTCCTTCCGCAGTTCTTCAATCCTGTCTCTGAAACACATGGCCGTGTATCTTACCTTGCCTTTATTGTTCCGTTCCCTGACAGAGAGGATCTGCATGTCGGGGTGAGAGCCGAAATTCCAGTCTGTCACCTCGTCATCATCGCGGGTAGTGTGGATATTGCCTCCCAATACCAGACCGCAGTCTTCCTCTACCATTCTTTCCGCCTCGTCGCGGTCTTCCGCCACGACCTTGTAGGTACCCTCGAAGGCGTACCTTACTCTTACTTCGTACTTTGCCATAATTCTTATGATTTGATTGTTGTTAAATGAATTGTTTATGAAGCGACAAGAGCTATCCTTTCACCGAAGAAGGAGTCGCATACCCCGTACACATGCTTGATGGAGCATTCATATTCTGACCTTTCGCTGTCAAGACGGAATCGAAATCCGTGATAGTCCCTGACTTCCAGTTTCAGCCTGACATCCTTTTTGAGTTCCATCTCCAGGAGGCTTCCGCCGCCGTACATGGAGCTGAAGATGCCGCAGCAGTTGCCTTTGGGGATAATGACTTCCACAAGCGAGAATCCGGCATCATAAAGTTCCTGCAGGTTTACCTTGCCGATATAGGTCAGCAGGTTGGCACCGCAGCAGGAGTTGATGAGTTCCTGATAGAATTGCTCATAGGATACCTGTTCCTTGCCGTCCCTGTATTTTTTGTCGGGGAAACGGCCGTACACCGAGTAGCCTTTCTCCACCAGCATCTTCTTCACCTTGGCGGGATTGAGGTTCAGCGCGTCTATCATATCCCCGAAATAGGATTCCTTGTACCGGTAGCCTTCCTGCGATTCCAGCCAGTTGGAATTGATGCAGTCGTAGTTGGACAGCATCTCGACACGCACGGGGATGTCATCCGTGTTTTTGAGAAGTTCTTTCAGCGTGTCAGAGTCGTTTCTGTCATAGATTTCTTCCCTGATTTCGTCTTCGTGTTCTTCAAAGAACTTGTACACTTCCTCTTCCTCAAAGCCGTGGAAGCCGGTGCACTCATCCTTCAGCTTTGAGATGATTTCACGGACGCTTTCCCATTCGGCGTCACCGTACCATTCGTCCACTTTCTCCCACAGACTTTCACAGCTCCTTTCTTCCAGACACTTCTGGATGGTGTCACGGCAGTTGTCGAGATTGTCGTTGTAGTCCACCCATACCAGCGTGTAGGACTTGTCCATGAGCGATTTCACGAGTTCCATTGTCAGTCTTTCCTGTTCTTCCATTTCTGTTACCTGTGTACGGCAGGATTCTGTTTCCCGTACATGTCGTTTATAAATGAGAAGAGCGACCTTTCGGCCGCTCCCTTGTCATTCGTACTCTTCCTTGAGCCTTTCATATTTCTCTGTTTCCATTTCCGTCTCGCCGTCGAAGTGGAAATGTGCCATATGACCGTATCCGGTTTTAGGCTCACCGCCGCATTTGTGCAGTGCGGTGTCTATTTCCCAGTCGGTATCACCGATGCCGAGGGATATGTATGTCCCTCTGAGCATACACCCGGCCAGCCTCAGTGCGGCATCCTTCCTTTTTTCCCGGCGGAGCCTGTCAAATGCCGCGAGCGCGATTTCCCGGTTGGGTATTTTTATCGTAGTTTCCATATCGTTTCATTTTCAGTTTGCCGTTTCCTTGTCTTTCCCGCTGTCTTTTGCTGCCAGGACACCGAAAGGCAGATCGAGTATCCTGTGGTTAAAACATAGCGTTGAATTGTAGTCCGTGCGTTGCCAGAGGGTAAAATGGTCTCCGGCGAACGACCATCTGAAATAGCCTGACAGTGAGCCGAACTGCGGATTGACATTCCTGCTTATGAGGAAGCGGTTCACGTCCACGATGTGTCCCGCCGTCAGTAGTATGTTCAGTATTTCCACGAATGCCAGCTGCGAGTATGGGTCGATAGGCATTACAGGTCCTTTGAAGTTGATTTCCATATCTTTTGTCTTTTAGTCATAATTGTCATCAAATATTTCGTAACGGAATGTAAGCATGTCGCAGTAGTAGCTTGATACGCCCGTGTATATCAGGGCATCTTCTCCCGTGTCCGCGTCTTCTTCCGTTTCCGTGACGGTATCCCCGTACAGGTCATGGTAGTGTGATACCATCATGTGCGGGTCATCCGTGGTGATGTCATATCCGTAACTTCTGCTCCAGCTTATGAAAAACTCCGTTTCTTCCTCTTCGAGCCTTTCAAGGGCATCCCTGATCTCGAAGAAGTTGGGACAGAGCCATTCACGGCTGATCAGTGTGTCCGGAATGTTTTCCCATTTCGGATACCGGTATTCCGGTTCCTTTTCCCCGGGAAACAGGTCGGAACAGGCACTCAGGAACTCGCCCATGTCGCTGTAGTCGGACAGGTGCAGCCAGTAGTCCCTGTAATCCTTTATGTCAATGAGATGCTGTGTGGTCACGGCAATCTCTGCATTGTTCAGATCCATATTACTTGTCTTTTATGTATGTGGATGCCGGGGATTCCATTCCACCGACCTCGACAAGGTGCCGTGTCCCGGCTGTGCAGGGTTTTTCGGGAAAATACCGCAGCTCCGCGAGGATGATTTTCCTGAAAACCGCCTGCGGCCTGACCTTGCTCAGCCGATGGGGACGCGGACTACCTTTGTCGGTGGGAATGGGACTTCCGGGCATCTCCATACGGTTCATGTTCATTCTGTTATTCGCTGGCTTCCCCAGCTGATGTGTATCTTGCCTTCGCTGTCCTGCGTGCGGACAAGCAGGCTGTCTATGACGGACATCGTGATGTCGAACTCCTCGAAGATCTCGGACTGCTCCTTTACCTCACCCGTCTTGATGAACTCGTTCAGACGCTCCTTGGTCAGCACCAAGGCCATCAGGTTCTGTTCGACCGAGTCTTCATAGGTGACGTAATGGACGTTCTTCATCTCTCTGGAGTCCAGACGGATGAAACGGAAATAGAACTGCTCCATACGTGGAATGTTCCATTGCAGGGATTCCAGTATCACGTCATTGCAGGTAGGTATGTTCACCGAGCTGCTCAGGCTCTGCTGCGTGCATATCAGGATACCGTTGATGGTGGAATCGAACTCCGTCACGATTTTCTGACGTTTCCTGAAGGCCACGTCTCCCTTGACCATGAATACCGGCCTGTCGGGGAAATGTGCCCGAATATAGCTCTCATAGAGGTCGAAGGCCGCCAGCGTGGTGCACCCGATGGCCACCTTGCCCGGTATTGTCCTCACGAGCCTTTCGATATAGCGGGTCTTGGAGGGATATTCGTCGCCGTAATATCCCTCTATCAGGTGAGGTACCGAACAGGCCTTGATAAGCAGCTTGATCTGCCTCATGAGTCTCAGCCCCGCATCCTTTTTCGTGTCTCCCGTGCTGTTGTAGTACAGCTCGCAGATGCGGCAGAACTCCTCGATGATGACACGGTACACCTCGTGTTCTCCTTCCGAGGGGCGGACGGTATGCGTACGTACCCGGTATTTCTCTCCCGCAAAATCCCTGAATTTACGGGTGATGACCGTCTTGCCGATAAGTTCGGAAAGCTCGTCCTTGTTGTAGACATCCTGGTTCTGTTTCTCGATGCCGAAAACGGTGGCTTTCCCCGGGCAGTGACAGGCGCGGAAGAGGACGTGTCCCCTGAAGGCGGGAAACGGTGTCCCGTAATCCGGGTTGTTCTCTTCCTCTATTTCGTGGTCCCTGTTCTCGTGGTAGACCTGCGGGCTCCAGCATATCATGTTTACGGAGTTGTTGTAGAGCAGCTCGAACTGGCTGTACAGCTCCGCGATGTTGTTGCGGGTGGTTGTTCCGGTATCGAGGATCTTGTACCTGAGCCTCCTGAATATGCACAGGATGTTTCTTGTACGCTGCGATGTGGGATTGGTGATTTCGTCCGACTCGTCGAAGACAAGGCACAGCTTGCCGGAAGTGCGTTTCACGAAACGCATCAGTCCTCTTTTCAGTTTCCGGAGCATGGAGGTGGAGACGACAAGGAATGTCCCTTCCGGTATGTTGTTGAGGTCGCCGGCGGTCTGTATTGTACGGAAGCGTTCCTTGTTTATGGTAAGGAACGGTATCCAGGTCATGTTGGTGGCGATGGCCGGGGCAAGTATGATGACGTTCTTTGCCTTTCTGAACTTGAGCAGGTATTTCGCCCTGTGATAGACGGCGGCGGTCTTGCCTGAACCCTGCTGCCAGTTCAGCAGGGCGTAGCGTTTCTGCAACACGAGGTTCAGGTCGTGTTTCTGCAAGTCCGTGAATTCGCAGACTTCACCGTCCTTGTTGATGAATGTGGTGCGGTCCAGGTATTCCTTCAGGCCGGCATCTTCCCGCATTTCCGCAAACTGGAGATTCTGGGTCTCGTATTGCCTCTGTTTGCGCCGTATCAGTTTACTGGCGGCACGGATCTGCCGCATGTTCTTTTCTGTGACGTTTTCCGGCATCGGGAGTTCGGCCCTTCCGAGTATGAGGTCGTTGATGCCTGCGGCCTTGTGCGTGACCTTGTCAAGCAGACGCGGGGCATATTGCTTCAGCTTGAAGCCGTAGGATGTCTTCACCAATGCCACTTCCTTGCGCGGCACCACGTTCTGCGAGGTGATGTACCTGCGGATGATGCCGAGAACCTTGCCGGTGGTCAGCTTCTTGCGTTCCCATTCCTTTATCTGTTCCCGGGTGGCATTTTCCGGCGGTTTCTGGTTGCGGAATTTGGACACCAGCGCCTCCGCCTTTTCGACATGCCTGTTCAGCACGGCATGGGCTTTCAGCTCGTACATGTATTTGGCGAGCCTGTACTCGAACTGTTCCAGCTCTTCTTTGTCTATATGGTTGCACTCCCGCATCAGCTGGAGGCGCAGCCGGTGTTTCATTTTCCGCACTTCGGCTATGCGTTTCTTCAGCTCATCCATGCTGACAAACTCTTCCGCGTTGTAGGGCTGCATTTCAATATGGAGGGAACGGCGGAGGAATACCATGATTTTTGTTGCGAAATTCTGCACGCCCACCGTAGAGAAGGCTGAATGTTCCAGCCTGGTCTGGCCGATGAAGGAGAAATTCGAGTTGATTTTCGCCACGCGTGTCTTTTCCCAGAACTCGTTCTGCATGAAGGAGAGAGGGACGATGACCATCAGGATTCCGGCAGGGTTGAGCACGTCATAGGCCTTGTCCATGTAGAATTCCTGCGACAGCCTGTAATCAAATTTCAGGTTGAAGGGCGGATTTCCGACAATGATGTCGAAACGCTGTTCGGGATTGTACAGCTGTATGTCGCATTTCTCGATATGAGCTTCCGGGTAGAGGTATCTGGCAACGGCCACCGCCTTGCCGTCAATGTCGAATCCGTAGGCATTGTGCAGGTTGGGCAGATGGTTGAGTAGGCTAAGTATATGGCGCCTTTTCATATTTCTATGAGAGGTCTCCTTATACTCGCCTCCGAACCGAACGTACATGTTTCCACGTATTCGGCTCTCCACTAACATATCAGTCATAGCAATCATAGTTTGTTTGAGTGAATTTTATTATGACAGGATTGGCATAAAGCAATAGTTTTCCTTTTGCGGGCTATCATACGCTTTTCCCAATCTTTTTTTCCTTTCAAGTCTTTTAACTTACGAACATGATGCATATCCAATTCGCCAGTCGCTCCACATAGTTCACATTTCTGAGCCTTTAACCTATCAATAAGGTTTGTTTTACCCAATGTGAAACCAATGTTGGGGAAGTTGTCATATTTTGATTCCTTACTTGGTTTTAATTGCTTGAAACCCTTGTTGTATAATGAATAATACTTTCTTTTGCCTTTGCTGTTCTCATATGAAACTGTGAAAATTCCGTTCCTTTGGTATCTGCTACAAATTTTCGCTACAGAGGTGCGGTATTTTCCTGCAAAGGTTTTGTACATGCTATATTCCATAATGTACTTGAAAGCATGTAGGGAAGAACTATTTTTTGCAAGGGAATAGAAGTTGTAAAGACCTATTATCTCGGCATTGTAGCGTGATAGTATTTCAAGGTCATCATTGTTAATAAGCATAGCTCTACTTTTAGGCTTCCATTGCTCCATCTTTTTGCCTTTGACTATTTTAAGAGCATCATAATGTTGCAGTTTCTGCCTAATTAAGTTTTGAGGTATTCTTAAATTGACCATTTTGTTTACAGACCTTCTTGGAAAACCTCCTTCCATTCTTCTGACGTGATTGGTCTTGGCTACCGTGATGTCATAACCGAGAAATTTGGCATTTTTCTCTGTATGGGTTATCAGAGTTTTTTCATCTGATAATTCGAGTACAAGATTGTCGTGAAGATAGTTCTTGATTTTTTCTTTGATTACTTCAGCGTCTCTCTTGCTGCCTATTATTCCGATTAAGAAGTCATCAGCATAACGGACATATTTCAGTCGTTTGTAGTTGCCATCCATTTCATCTCCAAAATGAAATTTAATCTTCTCTTTGTCGATTTCCTTGATTTGATTAATAATTTTCTTCCTTTCTTCTTCATCAACAATAGTTTTCAACTTACTCACAGCACGCCATCTTCGTGTTCCAAGTCTTGAGCTTTCTGGATTATGTTTGCGTCTTTCCCCTTTATCAAAGTTTTCAATTAGCGTTTTCATAAACTTATCGAGCTTGTCAAGATAGATATTAGCCAATATTGGGCTTATAATACCTCCTTGAGGTGTTCCACTATAAGTTTTATGAAATGTCCAATCTTCGATATATCCAGCATTGGCAAATTTTCGTATTAACCTCAGAAAACGTTCATCGGCAATACGCTCAGAAAGGATATTCATCAGAGTTTCGTGGTTAATGTTATCAAAGAAGCCTTTTATATCTCCTTCAACGAACCATTTTGCTCCTATGAATGATTTCTGAATTTGAGCGAGTGCAGTGTGGCAGCTACGATTGGGACGAAAGCCATGTGAGGTATGTTCAAAACTACCTTCATATACAGCTTCCAATACCATTCTTACTACTTCTTGCACCAACTTATCATCAAATGCAGGTACACCTAAAGGGCGCATTTTACCATTTTTCTTGGGTATATACACTCTTCTTGATGGTTGGGGTTGATAGCTCTCATCTTTCAATGATGCTATCAGTTTCACAATACGAGTGAGGCTCATTCCATCAATGGTTTGATTGTCCGAGCCAGGTGTCATGTTACCCTCTTTTGCATAAATGCGTTGATAGGCGACATAATACATTCCCTCGTTAAACAGAATCCTATACAGCCTTTCGTACTTGTACGAAGTGTCTTTGCTGTGTTCTGTCAGACTGTTTAATACTTTTTCTGGACTTCTCATAATGTCTCACACATTTTCCTTTAATTGTATTAAAAATGTTAGCTGCCGCTCTTCGCCATGTACAAGGCTTTCCCTTGTTCGGACTACTATAGCGGCTCCGTTGCCTTGTCGAATATTCATAGGTCTATAACCTAATAGCCTTTTAGGGCATTCCGATTTAGGCAATCCACGTTTAGCGATACAATAACTATTAGCATGATAGATTGTCGGATATGACTTCCATCCTTTTATGCTTATTGCATATGTGTTCACGATATGTTCTTGCTCCAATTGTACTTCTTCACCAATGGAGTATCGTGAAATGACGAGTTCAGTTACCTTACGTCATCGGTTGAGCTGTACCCACTCGGATTATCATTCAATCAATTCGGATTTTATCCTCATATCTATCGTTTCATCTTGCCATTCAGTCGCAGTTTGGTAACTAACTGACTTATGACTTTGCCGACATGCTACACTCCCTGTCTGGTTTCCCTTTCAGATAAGTCGGTTGATGATAGGTTTTACAAAGAACGCTTACCTAATCTCTTGCTAAAGAGATATTTATTATATCGCTATTACGTGCGCACAGAAGTTGCCCATGCCGCAGCACATGTCAAGTACCATTTCCGCCGATGTCGGAGAAAGGGTCTCCACCATGCTCCGGCATATGTCGTGCGGGGTGAAGAACTGTCCCATCTCGAATTCCTTCTTGGCCTCGGCGTATTCATGGTAGCTGGTGAAATCCGACTGCCTGAGGTTGTGCAGTCCTCCGATTCCCGTGTAGCAGTTGTAGATGCTTTCCTTCGGAACGAGGTCCTTGCCGGAGTCTATGGCGAAAAGGATTTTCTCGTTGATCTCGGCACGCCTGTCCTGAGGAATCTGTTGGGGTATGATGGCATACATGTCTTTTCTTTTTTAATGGTTGGAAACGAAGACACCCCGCAAGGATGTCTTACGGGGTGTCTGAATAAGTATTTCATGAATCACTCTTCTCTGAGTGTGATTTCATCCAGCCGCAGCCTTCTGTAGCAGTTCTCTGCGGCCTGGCTGTCCTTGAAGCGTACGTCGATGCGTCCGTTCTTGTAGAACTTGATCTGTTCTGCGTTGCTCAGGGTGAGGTTGTACCATTCGGTTATATCCACATCGCGTCTGTCAAGGCCGATGACCATACCGCTTGAACCGTTTATCACGTCATCTGCTCCGTATGCGATACCTTCGCAGAAAATGTCCACTTTCCTTCCGCAGTCATACGAGAACTCATATTCCCGGTGGTATTCCAGATGGATGCTGTCCCAGGATACGATGTCAGGGAAAGTTATCTTGTCCTTTTTCAGTTCGGGCTTCACCTTGCTCCAGCGGGAAGGCTGTACCGTTTTCAGGAAACGGGCCAGCAGTTCTTCCTCTGCGGTCTCACGGAAACTTTTTCCGCCGAGGTGTTCAATGACCATGTCCACGTAAGTCTGGTAGACCGGACGGAATCCCATGCGCATGGCCTTCTCGTCGATTACAGGAATGGGTACATCTACATTGTAGGTCCTGTTGAAATAGGAAATGATGCGACTCGCGAAATTCGCGTTGGCATTGCAGTTGTTGTCCGCAAGCTCGTTGATGAGGTCAAACGGTTTGAATTCGTTGTGGGTATAGTCATCCTCCCCGCTGTTGTTGAAATAGAAATTCCGTATGGAGACCTTACCGTTATTCTCATACTTGAAGCTCTTGATTTCCCGATACCGTTCCGCTTCTTCCTTGAAGATGTCATACCATCGGTCGATACGGTCAAGTGTCCTGTAGAGCTGGTCCTGCTGTAGCTGGCAATACTGCCGGTCCTGTTCTGTAATTTTGTCCTCGTTCCTTACTTGCACGTTCAGGATACCTGTAAGCAGGTCAGTGTGGCTGCCTGCTGTTCTTGTTGCTGTTGTCTGCATAACTGTATTGTTTTAGAGATTGTCAATTTCGGGTTTGATACGGTAACAGTAGGTGATGTGGCTGTCCATGTCCTTGACCAGCTTGACCTGTTCGGGATGGAAGTTGAGACGCCGTTCCATGGCCGGGGCATCTATCTTGTCCCATTCGTGCTGCGGCAGGAACCGGTTTTCATGTCGGAAACACCAGAGTACAATCTGGTTTTCCCAGTTGCCCTTGAACACGGTTCCTTCATAGTCCTTCAGGAACTGCCGGAAGTCCTCTTCGGTCCTGAAAGCCATGTCGTAGCCCTGGTACAGGTTGCGTGCGTCCGGACCCGTGTCCTTGGTCAAATAATATTGTCTCCATGTTTCCGTGGTGAAATCACCGTAGAGCGGATCAGGTTCGGAATAGGACCATAACGGTACTTTTGCCGTGAATGTGACGGCACCGTTGGCACACGCTCCGCAGTTTCCCCAGTCCTTGAATGCACCTTCCGTCCATCTGACGAATTTCAATTGCTTGGGGTCAATATGGTGGAAGGCCCCTCCGCTGACGCTCAGCCGGATATTGGCGTCCTGCTCCCATACAAACGGAATATAAGGTTCTTCACAGATGGAAATCCGACCGCTCTCTTCATCATTGTTTTCAATAAGGGCATTGCCGTAATACTTCCCGTATCTGTCCACATAGATGAGTCTGTCACCTATCTGTGGAGTCTTTTCAGAGCGTGTCCTTTCTATCAGTTCCACATAACCGTTGGCCATATCCACGTCCTGCTGTGTCAGCCAGTGCTTGTGATCGTACAGAATGTTCAGTGGCTTGAGTGTTTCCACCGTGTACTTGTTCTTTGTTGCCTGTAACATAACATTTGATTTTTTGTTAGTCCGGCTTCTGGGGCCGGAGTTCCCATAACTACAGGCTTAAAAAGGTCGTGTTCCGTACATGCAAGGCTTCGGGAAAAAATACCGCAAGCCCTCCGGGGCGAGGATGATTTTTTCCACGAACCCGAAGGGCTTGGCCTTGCTTGTACGGGAAGAACACGAATTACCTTTGCCTGTGGTTATGGGAACTCGGCTACGGTATGCTCGTTTCTCCCGATATGTTTTTGTTTCTAGATATTATATGTTTAAGATTGCCTGTAAGCCTTAGGAGTCATACCCATGTGATGCTTAAAGTATTTTGAAAAGAACGAATGATTAGGGAAATTCAGCTCATTGGATATTTCCTGGATTGTCTTATTGGTTGAGCGTAACAAAATCTTAGCTTCCAGAATGGTATATCTGTCTATCCAGTCATGAGCCGTCAGTCCGCTTGTCTTCTTTATAATGTCTGACATATATTTTGTTGAAATAAACAGTTTTTCTGCATAGAAATCCAGTGTCCTGTTTTCCTTGTAGTGTTTTATTATCAACTGAATAAATTTACTCAGTAATTCTTCTTTTCTCTCCTTTTTTTCCCGTTTATCAGAGTTTATCAATAATCCGGCGATATAATAAATCAGAGCCTGCAGTATAGAACTTATCATTTTATCCCTATATACTGACTGGTCTTTAAGTCTTTGGATAAAGAAATCATAAAACTGCTGTATATTGAAACATTGATTTGCTGTCAATTCAATTTTAGGGTATTTTTGGATATAAAGAAAAATTGGAAGTATTTCTCCTATTTTCGGAAAAGCTTCTTCAATAAAACGCTGTGAAACAATAAAGAAAATTCCTCTGATATCAGACGAAACATCCTTGTGTTCTATTATATCTTTAGGAAGTGTTATTACCATATCTCCCGGCTGTACGTCGTACCTTATCATGTTGATATCAGTAGTTATATGTCCGTTAAGACACAAACTTATTGTAAATGCACCAAGTCTGATGGGTGAATCATTGGGAATATTGAATTTAGAGAGATCATCCAGTACAATAAAATCGTTATCTACATAATCTATATCGCCTATAAGATTCTTTGCTATTCTTATATCCAGGTTCTTAAATTGGTTCATATTTTTTTATTACAAATATAATTGTATCCATATTTCCATCAAAGAATTTCTTACTAATAGAACATTTTTAATGGAAAAATGAATATAATATTCCCTTATCCAGCAACCACTATTCTAAATCACATAGTAAAAAAAGGGTTTTAGAACATTCCGCATGTGTAAATGGAAACGTGTTTCTCATTGGGTTTGATGAAATTTGCAAAAGCTAAAGTTTAAGACAATGAAAAGATTATTTATGTATTTGAGTGCTGGAATTATTATTCTTGCATCAGCCTCCTGTAAAACAGATTCAGGAAGAAAAGAAAGCTCTTCTGTACTGGTTAAAACATTAACAGTAGGAAATAAAGACAGCGTTGAGTATGTCAAATACTCTGGAGTTATAAATTCGGAGAAAGAAGTGACCATAGCTTTTAAGGTCAATGGCCAGATTGCATTCTTACCTGAAAATGAAGGAATGAGTTTCCGTAAAGGCAGTATTATAGCAACATTGGACAAGCATGATTTTGAAGTCCAGTATAATGCTGCAAAAGCTGTATTCGAACAATCGGAAAAAGAGACGAAACGCATACAAGCCTTGTTTGAGAATAACACAGTCTCTCCAAACGATTATGAGAAAGTCATTGCTGCAAACAAAGTGGCAGAGGCCAAGTTCAATGCTGCTGAAGATGCTTTGAGATACACGGAAATAAAAGCTCCATTTGACTGCTTTATATCAGATATTTTCAAAAACAGCGGAGAGATAGTTTCTGCCGGAATGCCCGTTTTGCTTCTGAAACAGGAAGGTGGGTACAAGGCGGACATAAGTATGGCATTAAAAGATTATAACAGATTGAAAAATCTTATATATGCAGAACTTGTGTGCGGTAATCTATCTACCGCAATAACATTAAAAGCCCAAAACCGCAATGCATCAAACGGACAACTATACAATGTTTCCTTTGACATACCATCAGAATTTTCCAAAGTCCTGTCAGTCGGTATGAATGTAGATATAAGATTAGCATATTCAAGCACAACCCCATCATTATCATTGCCTGCATCGGCTTTATTTCAGGATAAAGGGAACACATGCGTATGGAAGATCAATAATGGGAAGGCTGCTTGTACACCCGTTAAATTAATACGGATAGAAAGAGAAACGGCATTTGTAAGAGGGTTGGAACCTCACGACAGAATAGCCATAACCGGAATCCATAGTTTGTCTGAAGGGCAGACCGTGGAAGAAATGAAAGAAGTGTCATCAACCAATATAGGAGGAATGCTATGAAAAGTATGGCGGAATATGCCTTGGAAAACAAGGCCCTGATCAAGCTGTTTATAGCTTTCCTCGTTATCGGCGGTCTATGGTCTTTCTACTCCATGAGCAAAATGGAAGATCCGGAAATAACGGTCAAACAGGCTTTGGTCATGACTGTGTATCCTGGTGCAACTGCGCATCAGGTTGAACTTGAAGTGTCTGACAAGCTGGAAAAGGCAATACGTCAGATGGGAGATATAGACTATATTGAATCAAAATCACTGAACGACCTGTCTCTTATAAAGGTAGTTCTGAAAACAACTGTACCCAATGGCGAATTGGAACAAAAATGGGATATATTGAGAAAAAAGATTGTCGATGTTCATACCCAATTGCCTACCGGTGCCTCAGTACCAATGGTACTTGATGACTTCAGTGCTGTCTATGGAATGTTCTATACGTTAACGGCTGATGGTTTTTCAGACAGTGATATGATACGATACACAAATTTCATTCAGCGTGAACTTATTAACATAGAAGGTATAAGAAATGTCCAGATATATGGAACTGCAACACCTTGTATAAATATCAATATAGATAGTAAAGAAATGGCCCGTCTGGGAATTTCTCCAATTGAAATACTGATGACACTGCAAGATCAGAACAGGACAGTATATAGTGGCTTCTTTAATAGTGGCGATGAGCGTATGAAGGTTATGGTACCCGGAAACTTTCGAGATCTGGAAGATATTAGAAATCTGGTTCTGAAAGGTCATGACGGTAATACGTTCACTCTTGGAAATATAGCTGATATCGAGGAGAACTATGAGAAACCGCAGCGTAACAAAATGAAATATGACGGTAAAAGGGCTTATGGTATTGCAATAGCCATGGAATCAGGCTATGATATTCTAAAAATCGGAAATACTGTAACCGAAAAGATTGAAGAGCTGGAAAACGGACTTCCGTCAGGGTTCAAGTTCAACAAGGTTTTTTACCAGCCTGAGCGTGTAAGTGATGCCATTGATACATTTATTGTAAATCTTATAGAATCAGTACTTATCGTTATAGTTATTCTTATGCTTACCATGGGATTCAGAAGTGGTGTCATCATAGGAACAGGACTGGTAATTACAGTTTTGGGATCTTTTGTAGTCCTATATTTCTTTGATGGAACTCTTCAGAGAGTGTCTTTAGGGGCATTTATAGTTGCCATGGGTATGCTTGTGGATAACGCAATAGTGGTTGTGGATGGTATTTTGGTTGACAGTGCGCGTGGTATGAAAAAGCCTCAGTCACTTGTTCACACGGCTAATATCACGGCACGTCCGCTTTTGGGAGCTACCCTTATTGCTATCATAGCTTTTATGCCGGTTTCGCTGTCCCCGGATATGGCCGGAGAATATGCCCGCGACTTATTTATCGTATTGGCCGTATCTCTGTTTCTCAGCTGGATTCTGGCACTGGTACATGTCCCGATTCATTCAGAACATTATTTGAAGATTAAGACGGCAGATGACAATACAAATATTTTCAATACACCATTATACAGAAAATTTCGCGGTATGCTTACTTTCCTGCTGCATCATAAAGCCGGGACTATTATCGGAATTGTACTGCTGTTAATTGTCAGTGTTTGTTGTTTCAGTTTTTTACCACAGACATTTTTCCCGGATCTGACATACAACCAGATTTATATGGAATATAAGATGCCGGAGGGAACACGTATCGAGAAGGTTGAAAAAGATCTGGAAGAAATAGAGAGGTATCTCAAGACAAATCCGGCCATAACGCACGTAACCACATCTCTCGGAGGCACGCCGGCGAGATACAACCTTGTACGTTCAGTAGCTGATCCAAGTCTTCGATACGGAGAATTGATTATCGATTTCAAAAGCCATAAGGACATAGACAACTGTATGCAGGATTTACAGGAATATATGAACCGTCATTATCCTGATGCCTTTATCCGGCTAAAGAAATATAACACTATGTATATGGAATTTCCTATAGAAATTCTGGTCTCCGGCCCAGATCCGGGAGTTCTGAAGGAATTGAGAAACAAAATTCAGGATATTATGCGGGAGGAACCTTCTGCAATGCTTATTACAGATAATTGGGATGATCCAGTCATCAACATGGACATTAACTTCAACCAGCATAATGCCCGAAGAGCAGGACTTGGAAAAACAGATATTGGATTGTCATTGCTCTCAGTAACAGAGGGTATTCCTGTAGGTTCTTTATATGATGGCAGTATATTAAAAAATATTTACCTGAAGAACATAGGATATAACAGTCTCGAAGATGTTACTGTCAATTCTATGCTGCCTAATATTACTGCTGTGACAGAAGAGGAAAGTATCCAGCGAATGCTTATGGACCCTGAACGGAAACAGTTGTTGATAGACAGGTTGACATCCGGAAGGCCTGTTAAAGAAATATCGGACAGTATCAGCTTTGAATGGAAAGATCCAGTCGCCTACCGTTATAACGGACAGCGTGCTGTCATAGTCCAGTGTAATAATGCCTACGGATTTACCGCTGAAGATACACGCCTTGCTCTTGAAAAGAAAATTAATGAACGAATTGACTTCCCTGACGGCTATTCCATGAAATGGCTGGGTGAGTATAAGGCAAGTACAGATTCTAACAAGTATCTTTTCAGAAGTCTGCCCATAGCGGTCATATTCATGTTTGCGGTTTTGGTATTTCTATTCAGGGATTTCAAGAAACCATTAATTATTTTTCTGTGTCTTCCGCTTGCATACATAGGTATTGTAATGGGCATTTTCGTCAGTGGAAAGCCTTTCAGTTTTGTTGCTGTTGTAGGAGCTTTGGGATTGATAGGTATGATGATAAAAAATGGAGTTGTACTTATAGATGAGATAACTGCTCAGATCAAGACTGGCGTTGAGCCTGTTGAAGCCCTGTTGTCAGCTTCTTCATCCAGATTAAGACCGGTAATGATGGCTTCAGGAACTACTATCCTTGGTATGATACCTCTGATTTCAGATGCTATGTTTGGTCCTATGGCTGTAGCCATTATGGGAGGCCTTCTTGTTGGTACAATCATTACATTAATGATTATTCCTGTATTCTATGCTTTATTCTTCAATATTAAATGTGATTAAAATGAAAAGACTTTTATCAGGCATATTTATAATCCTGCTATCATCGTTCAGTTATGCCCAAAGAGTATTCACTCTTGATGACTGTTGCAGGATTGCGGTAGAGAACAATAAAAAGATGAAATTGTCAGATTTTTCGATAAAGCAGGCAGAACTTCAAGAAAAGAATGTGGCAGCAGGTTTTCTTCCGAAACTGTCCGCATCGGGAGGCTATCTTTATGCCAATAAGGATTTTTCGATGGAACTTACCCCTTCTTTATCTGCGGCCCTTGATATAAGCAATACTTATTTTGCAGGTGTACAGCTTGAACAACCAGTTTATATGGGTGGCAAAATTATTGCGGCAAGGAATATGTCGGAAATTGGCACAAATATGGCTGTACTGAACCGGAAAAAGAACGATTCCGAAATCCGTATAGAAACGGAAGAAGCATACTGGAATGTAATTAAGGCCAAGGAACTATATGAGGTTTCAATCAAATACAAGAACCTTGTGGAAGAGCTCTTTAATAATATTGAAAAGATGAATAAAACTGGTATGTCACCCAGAAATGAATTGCTCAAAGTACAGGTGAAACTGAACGAAGCCAATCTTTCCATGAAAAGAAGCGAAAATGCAATCAGACTGTCGAAAATGGCTTTATGTCATATAATGGGAATTCCTCTGAGTGATGATATTGAAATCTCAGGAACCATAGAATTTGAACCGGCAGTATTCCGAAATGATGAATTCATAATAGAAAACCGTTCTGAATATAAGTTGTTGTCTGAAAATATCAATCTGAAGAGAGAGCAGATAAAGTCTGTAAGAAGTGATTATTTGCCAAGAATAGGACTTGTAGCCGGATATAATTATATAGATGGAGTTAGAATGAACGGACATAAGTTTCTGAAAGATGACATATTTTCTGTAATGTTGGCTGTAAAGATTCCTCTTTTCCATTGGGGAGAAGGACACAGAAAAATAAAATCTGCAAAAATTGAATTGCAGAAAGCAGAGGTCATGCGGGATGAAATGATTGAAAAGATGCAATTGGAAGTTACAAGAAACTATAATATTCTGAATGAAGCTGAACTGGAGGTTGAACTTACTGAAAATGCTTTCAGTTATGCAGAGGAGAATTTGCAGGAAAGCAGCAAAAGCTTTGAAACAGGTATGGAAACATTGGCTAATTTTCTGGAAGCACAAGCCAGTTGGCAGAAAGCATATTTTGAGGTTATATCTGCAAAAATCAATTACCATATTGCAAAATCTAAATACTTAAATTCTATTGGTGGCTTATGAAATCAGATTCAATTGAAACAATAACTGCTGAAATAAAAAGGCTTTTATATAAAGAAAACCGGATAAGTATTAATGATATAATGAAAACAATTCATTATCCGCATGAAATGGTACTTATCGCAATAGGTTATCTTTTGCGTGAGGACAGTATATACTTTAATGAGCAGTATATGATCATTGAGTATAAAACATTTTATTTTTAATAGCGTCTATTCTTAGTCATTGGATACTAATGATGAAGGATGTATATTAAACTGTGCCAGTAAAGAATTAATTTCAACTTTGCTAGCACAGTTTTTTCATAAATAATATTTCTGATTATCCGTTTATGCACCTGTTATATTCGCAATTACTAGTCTGTCAAAGAGT